>Ga0187833_10003553_pt1 | contig 15752 bp, 21 predicted proteins | sample ETNtaG_37_FD_167968 | JGI IMG/M metagenome (GOLD analysis project Ga0187833, IMG submission 167968) | Marine microbial and viral communities from oxygen minimum zone, Eastern Pacific Ocean - ETNP2014_SV_400_PacBio MetaG (Illumina Assembly) | ecosystem: Environmental > Aquatic > Marine > Hypoxic...
AAGACTGCTTCACAGAGTCAGTTCTTAAACGAGCTCCTAAAGCAGGAACTAATCAAGAAAGGATTCACAAAAACCGATGAAAAACATATAATCTCAATGTTAAAACATTCAACAATAAAGCCAGAAAAACTAGCAGAGCTTCTAGAAACAGACATCTTAAACAGAAGAACAAGAAAGCCATTTTTAACTTCCTTGCTCGAACAGGAAAAAATAAGAAAGATCCATATTAAAACAACAAAAAAGAAAGAGGAAAAACCTTTAAGCTACTTCCTTAAATAACACAACCTTATTTTTTAGTTTTTCTCGCTTTCTTAACCTTTTTAGGCTGCTTTTTGCTCGCATCAAGCTTTTTCTTCAGATTGCCATATTCAAAAATAAGGAAGATGCTGTAAATTATGATAAAAACAAAGATAAAGAATACGAGTGATTGTACATTTCCCCCAGGAGACAACATCGCTCCTGTAGCTGGCTTAGTTGGTTTAAGGATAACATTCACATAGAAAGCAAAACTAACTGCTAAAGGCATTGCTAAAACAATGCCCTCAATCCAGACATTTCTTCTTAGCTTTGCCTCATCAACAGGTGTTTTTGATATTATATCTTCTATCGGTGTCTTGCTTTTCTCTATTTTCCTGTGTCTTTTAAGCATAGAATATAACTTAACTATTAAATATATAAAGATTTTGTTTTACCACAGCCTATCCTCAATAATCAATTTTTTAAATAAACAGTTCTTACCAACTCTTATGTCATTAGCGCTTGTCATTGCAGCATTATCATCAGTAACACCATCAAATGAGCCTGTTACAACTCAAAATACAGAAGTTGTTGTGAGAGATTCACTAATGCAATCTCCATCATTAAAGGTATTTAAAAATCAACCTATAAACAGAAATTCAATGATCTATCAGCATGATGGGGGATTGGTTATTTTATCTGATTTGGTTGAGGGGGAATCACTTGCTCATTACCTTGTAAGAACCGCTTCATCTCCTAAATATAGATATGATCTAAGCAAATTCAATATTGGTAGAGAAGGGCAAACATTGCCTCAACTTGGATACCCCAAAGAACTTATCATAGATAACACAATTTGCTACCTTGTTTATGATAACCAGTATGGCTGGGATTATCAAAAGGCAGAAATTGCAAAAGGTATTCAGTTTGTAGCCAGAACTAACATACTACCTATTGGAACAGAATTATATCTTAACTTAGTGGAAGATCATACTAATAATGGAATATTGGACAAAAAAGATAGAGTAAGGCTGTCTTTAAACCTTTCCAATACAGAATTCAATGGAACTAATGGATTGGATAGCAAAATCTTTTTCTCTCTTTCTGATTTTCAAAATACGTATTTTGAAGGTCGTATAGGTAGTTTAGAATTTAACAGAGAGACAGGTTTATGGCAATATGAAATACCAATAAGTTCTAATAAAGCAGATTGTGAATTAAAAGCTGAATTAAACAATAAAGAATATCATCTGGAGATCTCATTTAAGGTTCCACAAGAAGTTAAATAATAAAAATGGACATAAACACCCTAAAAAAATACAAAGTTCCTGATTTTGTCATTGAGAAATTCAAAAAACAGAACATAACTGAACTAAATCCTGCCCAGCTAAAAGCAATCAAACAAGGCCTTTTTAACAATAACAACCTGTTAGTATGCACCCCAACAGGCAGTGGAAAAACAGCAATAGCAACATTCGCAATAACCAAAAGATTAGCAGAGCATAAAGGAAAAGCAGTCTACCTAGTTCCAATGAAAGCTTTAGCAAACGAAAAATTCAATGATTACAAAGAACTTTTCAAAGGCTCTGGTTTTGAAGTTGCAATAAGCACAGGAGATATTGATTCAAAATCAGAATGGCTGGATAATTATGACATCTTAATCCTTACAGTGGAAAAAATGGATTCCTTGCTAAGGCACCATACCCCATGGATCAATTCAGTAACAACAGTCGTAATAGATGAAATTCACTTATTAAACGATCCAAAAAGAGGGCCCACTTTAGAGATATTAATCACAATCCTAAAACAATTGTTAAAAAACGTCCAGCTAATAGCTTTAAGTGCAACAATAGGAAATCCAGAAGAGTTAGCAACATGGTTGAACGCAGAGTTAGTAGAAGACAATTGGAGGCCTGTTAAACTGCATAAGGGCATTTACCTAAATGGAGAAGTTGAGTTTGACTAGCGTTGTTGATATTGAGAATACTGCCCAGATTGTTGATATTGAGCATATTGTTGCTGTTGTTGTGTTGCTTGCGTTGGCTGTTGTGGTTGTGCAGCACCTGCCCCTTCTGTTTCTAAATCCATCTTTACTCCGCCAATGTATTTAGCTACAAGATTATAGAATAACGCACTGGCCGTACCAAAAATAAAACCAATAACTCCAAATAAGATAGGGAATATTATCACCGTCAACCAGCCTACACCACCAAGCACTGAAGCCCCAGGTATTTCAGTTCCAAATTGAGAAGATAACTGTGCAACCATAGAATTTAGAATAGCACTAATCACCATAGAGAAAATACCACTTAACAAACCAAACAATGCCATGTAAATGGCCATAAATATGCCCATAGAAAGCACACCAATCTTTTTAACAGTCTGCATCATTGTATATCAATAATGCCTTTAATTAAGGAGTATATATAACTTTCTACAAACCTACGCTTCTAACCCTAAAGAATTAATTACAACATCAGACTTAAACCTTGCTAAATCAGAATATTCCTGTCCTGTGCCAACAAACAAAATAGGCTTCTTAGTCACATAAGAAACAGATATTGCAGCACCGCCCTTTTCATCAATATCCATTTTGGTAAGGATTATGCCATCAACATTAACGCCTTCATTAAATTTTTTAATTTGTTCAACACAATCATTTCCAGTTATAGCCTCACCTACAAATATTGTTAAATCTGGTTCAGCTACCTTTACAACTTTTTTAAGTTCATCCATAAGATTTACATTGCTATGCATCCTTCCTGCAGTATCAATTAAAACAACGTCTATCTTTTTTGAGTTAGCGTGCTTTACAGCATCAAATGCAACAGCAGCAGGGTCAGAGCCATAATCATGTTTAATAAGCTTTATCCCCAGCTTATCTGCATGCAGCTGTAATTGCTCTATAGAAGCTGCCCTGAAAGTGTCAGCAGCGGCCATTACGCATTTTAATCCATTATCCTGCAGCAGTTTAGAAATCTTGGCTATTGTTGTTGTTTTTCCAGAGCCATTAATTCCAACAAAGCATATAACAAACGGATTTTTTTGTTTTACCTTCTCAATAAATTCCACCTGCTCAATATCAAACAATTCCTTGATGGATTTTTTAAGTATCTGCTCTATGGTCTTTTCTATCTGGGACCTCTTGATTGGTTTATCAACCAGCTCTTGCTTTAAATCACCCTTAATTTTGTCTATAACCTCAACAGCTACATTATTCTCAAGCAAAGTTGTCTCTAAACTCCAGAATAAATCCTCAAACTTCTTTTCATCTATCTTTTTCGTTACAATCTTTTCTTTTATTTTCCCAAAAATCCCCTTTTTCTCTTCTTCAGGCAGCCTTTCCTCAACTATCTTCTCTTTCTGCTCTTTTCTTTCTGCTAACTCCTGGATAGATGGCGTCTCTTTTTTCTCCTTTACCTCCTCTTTCGTCTCTTCGGGGTTTTCTGCTTTATCTACTTCACTTTTAAGATCAACCTCTTCAAAACCTTCTTCTGTTTCTTCTTTTTTTTCAGTAAACTTTTCCTTTAGCCTGCTAAAAAAACCTTTTTTCTCTGGCTCTTTTTCAGCTTCCTTAGCTTCTTCTTGTTCTATTGGTTTCTCCTTAACCTCTTTCTTTTTTTCTTCGGTCAACTCTTCCTTAACTTCTTTCTGTTCTACTGGTTTTTCATCAATCCCCTCCTTTGAATCTTCTTTTACTTCTTCAATTACCTCTTCCTTGCCTTCCTCATCTATCTTCTTTGAGATATTAAAGACACTACTCTTTAGCTTATCTTTTAAGAATTTAAACATACTATTAACCTCGTTTCTCAGCTGCTCCACTTATCTCTTTTTCAAGTAAACTTGCCTTCATAGCAGTCATCTGCAGTTCTTCCATTCTTTGCTGATGTACTTTTTTTATTTCTTCCATCTGAGCTTCAACAAGTTTTTTTGTAGAAGGAACATCCTTTTTTACAGCTATATCAGCACCTATATTAACAATAACATCCTTATTATCCTTAATAACTGCCTTAGTAAATATGCCATTGCTTATCTGGACTAGTGCTTCGCTTCCTGTTTTTATATCTTTAAAATCCTCCAGATTCTGGTTTAGGTTAGTCAATTCAGCCAGTTGTTGTTGCAGGGCTTCTAACTGGCTCTGGCTTTGTTTAATCTGCTGGTTCAAAAGTTGAAGCTCCATATATTTTTGTTGAACTTTATCTTTTTCCATTTTATTCACTTCCTTTTCTTTGCTAATCTATTCTGAATGCCTTCAAAAACCACACCCATAGGCATTCCTTCATAAATAGTTTTTATGGATTCAGCTAATATTGGTGCTATAGATATTATTTTGATCTTTTCTAATCTCTTCTCAGAAGGTACATCAATTGTGTTAGTAACTACAATCCCATTGATTTTATCAGAACTTAATCTTTCAATAGCTTTTCCTGACAAAACAGGGTGTGTTGCGCAGATATAGACTTCTTCTGCTCCTTTTTCTAAAACCGCTACAGCAGCCTTTGAAATTGTACCTGCTGTGTCAATTATATCATCAACTAAAACAGCAGTCTTGCCTTTCACCTCTCCTATTATATTCATAACCTTTGCCTCTCCATGTGCTGGCCTTCTCTTATCTATCACAGCTAGAGGTGCTTCAATAAGTTTTGCTAGTCTTCTTGCTCTTTTTGTGCCCCCAGCATCAGGCGCAACTACAACAATATCTTTTAAGTTCTTGTCAAGCAAATGCTCTGCTACCAAAGGCAAAGCTTCCAGATTATCAAATGGAATATCGAAAAAACCCTGGATTTGGTCAACATGCAGGTCAAAAGCCACAACTCGGTCAATACCTGCTTTTGTCAGAAGGTTTGCCACTAACTTTGCTGAAATAGGCTCACGTGGCTCTGTTTTTCTGTCCTGCCTGGCATACCCATAATAAGGTATGACTGCTGTTATCTCCCTGGATGATGCCCTTTTTACTGCATCAACTAAAACAAGAAGCTCCATAAGATTCTCATTGACTTGGGGAGATGTTGGCTGAATAAGAAATACCTCAGAACCCCTGACACTCTCCTCTATTTTACAGTAGATCTCGCCATCATTAAATCTCTTTATTTTAACAGGCATCAGAGGTATATCTAGATAAGAAGATATCTCTTCTGCCAGCTTCTTATTGGCAGTGCCGCTTATAAGCTTTATTGGTTTTTTCTCGTGCATATACAATATAGAAGCCTAATTGGTTTTAAATAGTTTTTCCTATCTCTCATTCAACTCTTTCTCAACTTCCTGCTTAGCCTTAATCATCACTTCAATCTCACCAAAATGTTTTTTCTGGGATAAGCTCACTTTTTGCTGGTTAGAAAGATGAAGCAAAGGAGTAAACGCATAAATCCTATCCTCTTTTTTATCAGATGGTGCTAATTTAGAGAAAGTTAATCTCTCCTTTTTTTGAAATAAAAATGACTTAATCTTCCCATACATTTCCTTAATTACCTCTGTAATATCCCTTGTTTTTCTTGGAGCCTCCATCATAGGGGGTATATCTCTCATGACCCTTCTTTTTTTCACTTCCAATGCCTTTTCCAATGCATTCATTAAGTCATAAATGGATACCTTTCTTTTCCTTGGCTGGGGAGTTCTAGGTATTAAATTAGCTTTGTCAATCTTTCTGCCAGGATCCAGGTTTAATTCTTCTTCAAAAAAATCACCTTCATTACCAGATTCAGGGTCTAAAAGCCTGTCAAATTGCAAAATATCCTCTCCAACTAATCTGTCTGATTTCATCTTCAGAAGAAGAGCAGCTGCCAAAAGAACCTTCCCAGACACCCTAAAATCCAGCTCCTTCATTTTCTTTATAGTATCTATGTAGCGCTGAGTAAGCAAAGAAACATCCACATCCCATACATTCATCTGCTCTGTTTTAATAAGCTCATGGATTATGGTCTTCCATGTTACATCATCCTTATCAAACAGAATCTCAAATATTTTATCCTGCATAACATAACCTCATCTAATAGATTATTTAAAGTTTTTGAAAAGCAAGGCTTTTCAAAACCGTTTAGAAATCAACAACCTCGCCTAAAGGCGAGGCATGTCGAAACTAAGGAAAGCATGTGATGGATATTGAGGCGAGTTGTTGATTGTAAAAAAGAAGACCAATTAACCTCGATTAAAAACGAGGTATGCTTTTTTAGTAATCAAAGATTTCAAAAAGTTTGTGGAGAAAGAAATCTACTTATTAACATGCACAATCTTAGCAGGAGGAAACCCATTAAAATAAGTTGAAGAAGCAATACTATAAGCGCCAATGTTCTCTGCATATACTAAATCATGCAGCTGTAACTCCGGCAGCTCAGCGCTTAATGTAATCGTGTCTAGAGCATCGCATGTTGGTCCGAAAACAGCGCTTATCTTCTTCTCACCCTCTTTAAACGCTTTAACCGGATACTCGCAATGATCAAACAACTGGCCTGAAAATGTATGGTATACTCCATCATTGATATAATAGCATGGCTTGCCGTCCCTGAATGCCTTTCCAATAATCTTTGCAACAAGAACACAGGAATTAGCTACCATAAACCTTCCTGGCTCAGCTAATATCTCTATATCAGGAGGAAACAGCCTATCTATCTCAGTATTCAGTTTTCTTGCAAGCGTTTTAAATGACTTTACCCTATTATTATACTTAACAGGAAAACCACCGCCTATGTTTATTATATTAATCTTCTTTCCAATCCTTGATTCAGCCTCTTTGATAATATTGGCAGTAAGCTGCAATGCATGCATATAATTCTCAAAATTAGTGCATTGGCTTCCAACATGAAAGCTTACTCCTTCAACAGTAAGGTCCATCTTAAATGCTTCCTCTATCAAATCAACCGCTTCTCCAGGGTCAGCGCCAAACTTTGAAGATAATTCAACCATAGAGCCTGTATTAGGCACCCTTATCCTTAAGCATAATCCTGTATTTGGAGCATGATCCTTAATCTTTTTTAACTCCTCAATATTATCAAAAGTAACTAAGGGCTTATATTTGTCTAAAGCCTTCAATGTCTCAATCGGCTTGATAGTGTTTGCGTAGATAATCTTGTCCCAGATAAAATCCTGCTGCGCCTTTGGATCAAGATCTTTTATGTTCTCATGCACCAGCATAAACTCAGGAAAAGAAGCAACATCAAAACTTGCGCCTAGATTATGCAATGTTTTCACTATCTCTAGATTAGAATTTGCTTTAACAGCATAATAAGCCTGTACCCTTGGAAGGTTCTCCTTAAATTCGCGATAGTTTTCTCTAATCTTTTCATGGTCAATAATAAGTACAGGTGTCCCCTCTTTTTTTGCAATCTCGTTTAAATAATCCATATTAAGGTGTCCAAAGAAATGTCTTGAACTGCCACATATCCTCTTCTTTTAGATGTTTTTCTGCAACCTCTCCAAAGTATATCTTATAGTTCTTCAACGGAGTCCAGTCTGATGCTCTTGAAACAAACTCCCCCAAGTATGGTTTCGAAATCTCTAAAATATAATCATAAGGTATATCATCCGGAACGCAAAAACCCTCCTTTGGATTCTTTATAATCCATGTTATTGCAGCTACAACCGATATTGCCACCTGCATTGTTGTTGCATTTTGATGTGGAACCAACTCTCTGGCCTGCTCTATAGTCAGTATGCTACCGCACCACCAGGAACCATATTCATGGCCCATCAACAATGCCCCTAAAATGTCTGCACCTTTTGTAATCTCATCATTCATAATTCTCAACTTTGGCTGCATCTCATAATTCTTGCACCGGAGCTCATGCAGGGAAGCTATTGTCTCATCACAGGGCATGTATGCATAATGTACCGTAGGCCTATAAACTGGTTTGCCGTTTTTATATACAGTCAGATAGTCTGATATGGTAAATGCCTCGCCATGCCTTATTATCATTCCAAGTATTTCATAATCAGGCACCCAAGTTCTTACCCATGTATTCATCCCCATTTGAGACAAAAATATCTGGTTTTGCGGGCCATAATTAGTCTTAACAGCATTCTTTGGCATCTCCTTCTCATGAGTGCCCCACCCCATCTCAGCAGGAGCAGTTCCTTCTTCCCTCAATCCCTCAATACTCCATGTACCTACAAACTCATTCACTTCCTTTGGTTTATCAGTTATTTGAGTGTCTCGTTCGCTTACATGAATAACCTTTACCCCTATCTTCATTGCAAGCTCTCCAAAATTTCTTTTCTCAATCAACTCAAGAATAATCTTAGCATCCTCTTCTGAAACCTTTTTATCCTCTATAAGTTTTTTCCCAATATCAACTAACCCTTGTCTTGTAAAATGAGAAATCAATCCAGGATTTGCACCATGGTCAACAACAGCGGTAGTTGCATTTTTCCATTTGCTTGTCATTGCCCTTAACTCCATCTGCCTGTAATAAAGAGATTTCTGCAAAGGAGTCATTTTATCAATGTCTTTGTATGGGTCCCAGTCCTCAACAGAAGTATTAACATAAAGTACCTCATTATCATGGCACCAGCTAAAAATATCCCAGCAGTCTATATTCCACGCTAAATCTATGATAAGCCCGCCCTTGGAAACATGCTGGACCAGCACATCAGCAATATTTTCCTTAGTTACCCTTTCCCGAACATATTTAACTCCTTTGTCTGTCCATTGCTTTAGTTCTTTGGATTTATCCTCAAAATCCATCACCGTTATGTTTTCATACGGCGCCTTAATGTGCTTCACTAATATCGGCAATGTACACATAGAAACCGAACCAAAACCTATTATCAAAATTTTTCCTTTAAACTCAATCATCTTACCACCTTTTTTAACCACCTCTCTTTCTAATTTATTAAGAATTTAACTTATATAAAATTGTTATGTTTTTTAAGAAAAATTTAAGAAAAAATAAAAAGAAATAAATACAAGTAGATATATTTTTCATCTTATGGCTCCTATGAAACTTTCTGATATTTTAGAAATAGTTGGGAAAAGTATGGCATTTATCATTCCTCTATTTTTCATTTTCCAAGTTTTGGCAGCGGGACACGACAATACATCTATTATTTTTTTTGAAATCATTAATATTCTACTTTATAGCAGTGTTATCATTATACCTCTTTACTACTTCTTTCGAGCTTGGAAATCTAAGAAGCCTAAATTAATGCATTACTTCCCAAATACAATCTTCTTCCGTATTCTTATAACAATTGTAATCTATTTTTTATTAAAATATATTGTCTTTGAGATAATAGGTGGTTTTGGTTATGTTTCCGGTGAATTTTGTTGCTGAGATTCCATGAAAAATTCATCTTACTATCTCTATTAATGTAGTAATTTCGTTCTGCATTTATTCTCTCTATTGTTTTTGAATAGAAAAGATAACAATGCCCCCAGCGGGATTCGAACCCACGTCCTCGCCTCGAAAAGGCGAGATGATTGGCCGGGTTGTGCGGCTTAAAAGCCTCTACACCATGGGGGCGTAAAATGGGTCTGGCGTGATTTGAATTCGCGAAGCAATAAACCAAATTATTGCCTTCACGCGACCACTGGCTGGCTTCGAGAATTCTTGGATTTTTTTGTTTGTCTCCAAAAATTTCATATAAGACATACGCTTTCAGAATTTTACTTCTGAAAACAGCGCTCTAAACCAGACTGAGCTACAGACCCAATATAGCTTTAGAATTCAAATTTCGTTTATAAACTTTTCTCTAATTAAAAAAATGCGCCAGCCGAGATTCGAACTATTAAACACAAAGCTCCTTATTTAACGGTACTTTTCCTTCCTTAACCCATCTGTCAAATTTCTGAACGTTTTTTGGATTACTCGAACCTACATCATTAAAATATTTTATAACATCATCCCCAAACAGATATAATTGATGCGTTCCCTTTTCTTTATGATTTACAGATATCCTTGACGGACGATGACCTAATTCTACTAAAGCTTTTCTCAAAGATTTGATTAGTGAGTAACATTTATTTGTAAATTGGAGTTGAGCTGAATTTTTATGATGCTTATGTAATCCGCCATCTGTATCAAATAATCCCCTAACACAAGATTTTAGGTTATTGTGGTTTTCAAAGAAAAAGGGAGGAATAATGCAATTGACCTTTGGCGAAACAACATCCATCCTATTAGAAAGAAAATTACACACATCTTTCGAATTAAATTTACATTCTAATCCTTCCTTAGCTGTTTGCCTAAAACTAACATCTTTTGAGAATAATTTCTTAATTAATTGAGGTATATACCTTTTGATATATAATCCATCAATATTACCACAACTTATAGTAATCTGGTAATTTGTTCTATTTATATGGCCGTCTCCTAACATAATACCTACAAACTCTGATAGATCAGGGGTTATTTTTTTTGGGATTTCTGATTTTCCATAAATTGAGTAAGGGATAACTTTAAATGAATAATCATGAGGATTTTGGTTTGAAATTTGAATCATTTTCTTAAACATTGTTAATGGTAGTTTGCACTTTTCAGATAAATAAAGAAATATCATACTTCTACTTACACTAAGAAGATTTGCTAACTCATTCCATGAATTAAAGCACTTATCTTTAGTTGACCTTAATAATTTTGTTTGTTCCCCTTGCTTAAATTTTAAATAATACTCATCATATTTTATATTTTTCATCTTGATTACCTCCAAGTTTTACATAATATCCTAAAACTTGGAGTATAGTAAAAAGAGACTGTTTAGCATAACTCCATAATTGATTTTTGTGTTAAATACAATAAATCTTTATTTAGGAGTTTTGCGTAGTCTGCTTGAGCTTAAGATGATAAATGCGATGGCCGGGATTTGAACCCGGATGAGAGCCTCTTTGCTTTAAGTAATTGGCAAGGCCCTATCATTTATGGCGACATGCGTTCTCCTTGTGAGATAGCTTGCCGTGGCCATTAGATCACCATCGCATATAAAAAAATGAATGGGCCCACCCAGACTTTCGATATTATTTTCGAACTGGGGATCCACACCTTGTAAGGGTGTTGTCATAGCCGCTAGACCATAGGCCCATAACTCAAAGAAGAGTCATTTTATTTAAAAACTTTACCTTTGGCCAGTCATCTTCGTTATATTTATTATTATTAGTTTTTTAATTTTCTAATACTATTTTTCCGTTATTGGGTTTTTAGTTATTGATATTTGAAAATTATCTCCTTTTCCAAAACCTTTATAAACACCCTAGAATTCCTCCTGAGTAAAACCCGAGTCTATTAAGGCGCACCTAGGGTTCCTATATCTAGGATTCTATGCGCCATTATTACAAAAATGACAGGCAAAGAAGAATTTAAACATTTAGTAAGAATAGCAAACACAGACTTAGATGGAAATGCATCCTTATCCAAAGCATTAACTAAAATTAAGGGCGTTGGGTTTATGTATTCTAATATGATATGCTCTCTCACAGGCATTGAAAAAAACAAAAAAGCAGGCAATTTAGCAGAGGAAGATATAAAAAAGATAGAATCTGCACTTACCTCTCCTTCAAAATTTAATGTGCCGGAATGGATGCTTAACAGAAGAAAAGATGTTGAAGACGGCACATCAAAACATCTTGTTTCAGGAAATCTTCTTTTTACCCATGAGAACGATATCAAAATGCTGAAGAAAATCAGGTGTTATCGTGGTGTTAGGCATACTTCTGGATTGCCTGTTAGGGGCCAAAGAACAAAATCCAATTTCAGAAGAAACAAAGGCAAAGTATCACTTGGAGTAAAAGTAAAACCAGGAGCAAAGCCGGGAAAAGTTTAAAATGGGCGACCCAAAAAAACAAAGAAAAAAGTACACAACGCCATCACATCCATGGCAGGAAGAAAGGCTGGAAGAAGAGAAAGAGTTCTTAAAATCATTTGGCCTCAAAAACAAAAAAGAGATATGGAAAATAAATTCAGTTCTTAAGAAATTTACACAGCAGGCAAAAAAACTGGTTGCTTCAACAGGATCACAATCTGAAATCGAAAAAAAACAGCTTATGAGCAGGTTAGTATCTTTAGGCCTAATAGAAGAGGCCGCTCACTTAGAAGATGTTTTGACAATAACTCCTAAAAATATTATGGAAAGAAGGCTCCAGACAATAGTCCATAAAAAAAACCTAAGCAGGTCTATAAAGCAGGCAAGGCAGTTCATAACTCACCAGCATATAGCAATCGGTGGTAAGTTAATCACATCTCCGGCTTATCTGGTAACAAAAGACGAGGAAACCAAGCTTAATTTTCTTCCATCATCATCCTTAGTTAACCAGGATCATGCAGAAAGAACGCAGCTAAAAGAAAAAAAGAAAGTAAAAAAGATAAAAAAACCAGCAAAAAATGACAAGACAAAATAATATGAGATGGGGAATTGCGCATATTTACGCGTCATATAACAATACAATAATCCATATTACAGATGTAACCGGAACAGAGACCTTAGCAAGGGCTTCTGGCGGCATGATGGTCAAATCAGACAGGATGGAATCCAGCCCAACAGCTGCAATGATGGCAGCAAAAAAAGCTGCAGAAATGGTAATAGAAAAAGGCGTTAATGCTATTCATGTTAAGATAAAAGCACCAGGCGGCCATAACGGCCCGTCAAATCCCGGACCAGGAGCTCAGGCCGCTGTAAGGGCCTTATCCAGGATGGGGTTAAGAATAGGCATAATAGAGGACGTTACACCTATGCCTCATGATGGATGCAGGAAAAAAGGCGGTAAAAGAGGGAGGAGAGTATAATGGAAATAAGATCTTTGGAAAATGATAAAGAAAAAGGAAAACTTTCTTTTATTTTAAAAGACACTACTCCAGCATATGCAAACGCACTAAGAAGAGCAATGGTAGAGGAAGTCCCGACAATGGCCATAGAGGACGTAGAGTTTAGAAAAAACAGCTCAATACTATATGATGAGATTGTAGCTCACAGATTAGGCTTAATGCCATTAACAACAGATTTAAAATCATACAATCTGCCTGAAAAATGCAAGTGCAAAGGCAAAGGCTGTGCCAGATGCCAGCTTAAATTGACTTTAAAGGTTAAGGGGCCTTGTACAGCATATGCTTCAGATATTAAGACAAAAGACTCTGCTGTAAAGCCAGTTCATACAAAAACACCAATTGTTAAGCTTTTGAAAGTCCAGTCACTCGAGCTCGAAGCAACAGCTGTCTTAGGCAAAGGTAAAACCCATATGAAATGGAGTCCAGGCAATATTCATTACAAGCAAAAAGCAATTATTGAAATTAATGATAAATGCGATGGCTGTGGAAAATGCATAAGCGCATGCCCTGTTAATGTTCTTGAATTAAAGGACAATAGGGCAGCTATAATCAAAGACAACCATCTTAACTGCCATTTATGCAATGCATGCCAGGATATCTGCCCTGTAGATTCAATTAAGATATCTCCTTCAAATGATTTTATCTTTTATGTAGAATCTTGGGGTCAGCTTGATTGTAAGAAAATAGTGGTAGAGGCAATTAAGATATTGCAGGAAGAATTAACTGAGTTCAGCGAAGATGTCAAGAACAGCGGTTCTTGAGCATGCTCAGAAATCTTTGATTTCTGACATATCAAAACTGCTTAGGCTCCTTAATGCGGAGGTGGCAGAGCCTGGTCAAATGCGCAAGGTTGAGGTTGTGTCGGAAATCATTTTAAAATGATTTCCGAGCAAATTAAGAATATACATTCTTAATTCAAGCAAAAGCCTTGTCCCTTAGTGGGTGCGCGAGTTCGAACCTCGTCCTCCGCATTCATAATAATACTCAATTAAAAAAATGGCCAAACTTTTGAAAATCAGAAATTTTCAAAAGGTTTAACATTTTTTAAGAAAAAATGGTAAAAACAACAGGACCAACAAATCCGATATTAGCAAACCTAATCCAGGATTTGAAGAAAAAATCACTTGAGCAAAAAGTGAATATCTGGAAAAGGATAGCCTTAGACCTAGAGAAACCTACAAGAAAAAGGCGTGTTGTTAATATCTCCAGGCTAAATCGTCATACTAAAGAAAATGAACTAATCATAGTTCCAGGAAAGGTTCTTGGCTCAGGCTCATTAAATCATAAGATAGTAATATCAGCGCTTCAATTTTCAGAAGGCGCTAGAAATAAGCTGGTAGAAGCAGGCGCAAAGATTGTGCCATTGCCTGAACTATCCAACGAAGATCCAAAAGGCAAAAAAATCAGGATTATAGGATAAAAATGATAATTGACGCAACAGATTTATTGGTTGGAAGGATGGCATCATTTGCCGCTAAGCAGGCATTATTAGGTGAAAAAATAGACATTATAAACTGCGAAAAAGCAGTTATTAGTGGAAACACCCATGAAATACTTGCTAAATACAAGCAAAAGCAGCAGAGAGGCATCCCTTCAAAAGGGCCTTTTATCCATAGAATGCCTGATGCGTTCGTAAAAAGGATAATAAGGAATATGCTGCCTTACAAGCAGGACAAAGGAGACAAAGCTCTTGAAAGAATCACCTGTTTTATAGGCATTCCTGAAAAATTTAAAGATGAAAAGCCTCAAACCGTTGAAAAAGCAAGCTCTTCAAAACTTCCCAATATTAACTATACTTCAATATTTAATGTATGCAAGGAACTAGGTGCAAAAATATGAAAATCATGAGTGTTTCAGGAAAACGAAAAAGAGCAGTAGCAAGAGCAACATTCAGGCAGGGAAAAGGCAAAGTAAGGGTAAACAACAAGCTTTTAGATATATACCAGCCAAAACTTTACAGATTGAAATTAAAAGAGCCTTTAATCATAGCTGGCGATGCAGCAGATAAAGTAGACATCGACATAAACGTATCCGGCGGAGGCATTTCTTCACAAGCTGATGCATGCAGATTAACAATAGCCAAAGCACTTGTTGAGTACACAAAAAGCGACAAATTAAAAGAAATATTCCTAAAGTACGACAGAAACCTTTTAGTTGCAGATGTAAGGCGTAAAGAATCAAGAAAACCTAATCGGCATGGAAAGGCTCGTTCAAAAAGACAGAAGAGTTATAGATAAACATACATTTTTTCTTGTTTTTTATAGATTAATTCACCAAAATATTAAGTTACATAAAGTTATAAAAGAATTAAAAAATTAATTTGAAAAGAAGAATGAATCCTCCAATAATGGTTGTTCCAATGATAAACGCTATTATTGTTAATTTGGTCCCTAATTTTCCTTTATAATATATCATTAAAGGTATAATTGGAATAGCAATGATTAGTAATGTGAGAAAACTAATAATGTTTCCTGATGATAACATCGCAGCCAGTACGGTAGCCAATAATTCAACCAAACCAAATATTGCCGCAGCTCCAAAAACATTTACAACTTTCTCTGTATTTTTACTGACCATAAGATTACTTTAGTTTTAATATTATAAATATCTATCGGACTCTGCTATTAACTCTCTAAACAAACAACAAAATATAAATAATCTCATAGACTCCCCTTTATACTAAAATGGACGTCAAAGAGCAAATCCTTCAGTTCATAAACCAAAAAGGCCCGGTTCTGCCTGTTCACATTGCAAAAGAGATAAAATCAG
>Ga0187833_10003556_pt1 | contig 15749 bp, 14 predicted proteins | sample ETNtaG_37_FD_167968 | JGI IMG/M metagenome (GOLD analysis project Ga0187833, IMG submission 167968) | Marine microbial and viral communities from oxygen minimum zone, Eastern Pacific Ocean - ETNP2014_SV_400_PacBio MetaG (Illumina Assembly) | ecosystem: Environmental > Aquatic > Marine > Hypoxic...
TATCTATCGGACTCTGCTATTAACTCTCTAAACAAACAACAAAATATAAATAATCTCATAGACTCCCCTTTATACTAAAATGGACGTCAAAGAGCAAATCCTTCAGTTCATAAACCAAAAAGGCCCTGTTCTGCCTGTTCACATTGCAAAAGAGATAAAATCAGATATACTCATGGCATCAGCTCATTTATCCGAGCTGTCTTCAAACAAGAAGGTTAGGGTTTCTAATGTTAAGGTTGGCGGAGGTTCTCCTTTATACTATCTTCCTGGTCAGGAATCAAAGCTCCAGGACTTCTCTAGCAACCTCCATGAAAAAGAGCAAAAAGCATATACTCTCTTAAGCCAAAAAAAGATCTTAAAAGACAGCGATCTAGAGCCAGTAATCAGGGCTGCTTTGCGCCAGATAAAGGATTTTGCAGTTCCTCTCCAGGTTAATTACAAAGGCAGTATGGAAATATTCTGGAAATGGTTCTTGCTTTCTTCAGAAGAAGCAGAATCCATGATCAAATCACTAATAAAAACCCCTGAAAAAGCTATTAAAAAACCTGAAGAAATTTCAGAGCAAAGCTCTTCTGAGCATCTTAGAAATAGCAAATCTATTTCAAAGAGTTTATCAGACAAGTCTGATAAAAAAATTGTTGAGAAACCAAAAGAAGAGATAAAACCTAAACTTCCGGAAACACAACAAGAACTAAAAAAACCAGAAATAGAAAAAACCCAGGAAAAAACCATTAAACAACCAGAAACCATAACAAAACAGGCAAAGCCAACAGGAAATTTCTTTAAACAAATAACAGATTACTTCGAAAAAAATAAAATAGATGTCATTGAGCAAAACATAATAAGAAAGAGCTCAGAAATAGACTTTACAATAAAAGTGCCAAGCTCTGTTGGCGCATTAACCTATTATTGCAAAGCAAAAAACAAAAAACGTATTAATGATGGAGACTTAAGCTCAGCATACATACAATCCCAGTCAAAAAAAATGCCTGTTTTACTCTTAATGACAGGCGAGTTAACCAAAAAAGCAAAAGAAATGTTTGAAAAAGAATTTAAAGGAATGAATATAAAGCAGATATAAAATGGGCGTAGCAATAACAGACCTATTAATAAAAAAAGAGATAGAGATAAGCAATCTAAAGGACAAAATTCTAGTTGTAGACTCATACAACTTGTTGTACCAGTTCATTTCCACCATTAGATCTAGAGACGGAAGCCTGTTAATGGATTCTAAAAACAATGTGACTTCTCATTTAATCGGCCTTTTCTCCAGAACAACTAAACTGATGCAGCAAGGACTAAAGTTGGCTTTTGTTTTTGACGGAAAACCACCTGAGCTAAAGCTAAAAGAAAGAGAAAGAAGAAAAGAACTAAAACTAGAAGCAGAAAAAAAATACAAAGAAGCATTAGCAAAAGAAGACATTGAAGAGATGAAGAAATATGCTTCAAGAACATCAAGATTAACTCCGGAAATGGTTGAAGAATCAAAAAAACTGATAAGCGCATTAGGATTACCTGTTATACAAGCCCCTTCTGAAGGAGAAGCACAGGCAGCTTATATGGTAAAAAAAGAAAAAGAATTTGCATCTGTCAGCCAGGACTTTGATTCACTCACATTTGGCGCATCAAAACTTGTAAGAAACCTTTCTATTGCAGGAAAAAGAAAAAAAACAAGCAAATTAGCTTACGAAACAATAAAGCCAGAGATTATTGATTTAACTGAAAACCTCAACCATTTAGGCATAGACCAAAATAAATTGATAGCTTTAGCTATGCTTGTAGGAACCGACTATAATCCAGGAGGCATCAAAGGAATAGGCCCTAAAAACGCCTTAAGATTAGTAAAAAAATGCAGCTCTGATTTTGACCCATTATTTGAAGAAGTCAAATGGAATGATTTCTTCGATTTCCCATGGACAGAAGTTTTCTACACATTCAAAAACATGCCCACCACAGACAACTACGAATTGGAATGGAAAGAGATTGACGAAAATAAGATAGTTAAATTACTGGTAGAAGAGCATGACTTCTCAGCAGAACGGGTCAATTCATCATTAAAAAAATTATTAAAAGAAAACAAAAGCAAGAAACAAAAAGGACTTGGAGATTTTTTTTAATATGACAGCCCTTAAAAAAGAACTAAAAAACAAATTAACAGAAAAACAATTAGCTCTAGTTCCATCATCTTACGACATAGTTGGAGACATCCTTATCTTCGCAGACTTTCCAAAAGAACTCAAAAACAAAGAGAAATTAGTTGGAAACATCTTACTAAAACTGCATAAAAACCTAAAAGTAATCTGCAAAAAAACAAAAAAATACTCAGGAAAATTCAGATTACCTAAACTAAAAATAATAGCAGGAGAAAAAAGAAAAGAAACAGAATATAAAGAAAACAACACAAGGTTAAAATTAAATGTTGAAAAAGTATACTTCTCTCCTAGGTCAGTAACAGAAAGAAAACGCATAGCAGGATTAGTAAAAAGCAATGAATCAATTTTAGTCATGTTCTCTGGTTGTGCAGTCTATCCGTGCGTTATAGCAAAAAACGCAAAACCAAAAGAGATCTACGCAGTAGAAATCAACCCAACAGCACACAAATATGCTGAAGTTAACCTAAAACTGAACAAAATAACTAATGTAAAACTATTCTGCAAAGATGTAAAAAAAATAGTACCCAAGCTGAAAAAAAGATTTGACAGAGTTTTAATGCCACTGCCAAAAACCGCAGAGCATTTCTTAGACACAGCACTAAAAGCAGTAAAAAAGAACGGAACAATCCATCTCTACACTTTTTTAGAAGAAGAAAACACCACTAAAGAATTCGCTAAAAAACATCTTAAAAAATACATCAAAAATCCAAAAATCCTAAACATAACCAAATGCGGCCAATTCTCACCAAGAGTCTTCAGGGTTTGTATTGATATTAAAGTCTTATGAGATTCTTACCTACAAAACAGGAAGATTTATATAGTACTTATGACTATTAATTTATAGTCAAATTAACGTGATGTTTATGTATTGGGAAGAAATCAAAAGAAGTAACCATTTTGAAAAACATCATAAAGGAACATTAGCCTGGAGTGATGTTGTACGTTTAATATACACAATAAAAAACAAGAGGAAAAAAGGAGATAAGATTGAGATTGAAGATGATAGGTTTTATATCTTATGCGAATTAAAAGATAAGATATTGTATGTAATAAATGTTAAAATAAAATAAGGTGATTCCAAATGCAATGCCCAAAATGTAATGCAAAGATGAACGAAGTTAAAGTAAAAATTCAGGATGCAGATAGCCCGGTAACTAGCTACCAATGCGGCAAATGCGGTTATTTTGATTTCGAGGAAAAATCCATAAATAAGGCAATCAGCGAAATAAAAGTAAAAGAAGCGCCTTTAAAGATAAAACAAAAAATCATTAAACTTTCTCATGACAGACTAGGCATGTACATCAATAGAGATATAGCAAGAAGCCTGAACCTCAAAGGCGGAGAAGAAGTATACGTTTCTGTTCCTGATAAGAAACATCTCGTAGTGGATGTGGGTAATTGAATCTTCAGGGTTTGTATTGATATTAAAGTAATCTAAAAACAAAAACCTTTAAAAAATACCCTGCTATCTTATCATATATGAAAGCCAAAGAGCTAAAAAAGAAATTTTTAGAATTTTTCAAAGAAAAACAGCACAAAATAATAGCTTCAGCTTCTTTAATACCCGAGCATGACCCAACAGTATTGTTCACTACAGCAGGAATGCATCCTTTAGTCCCTTTTTTGATGGGTCAGCCGCATCCAAGCGGAAATAGGTTAGCAAACTGCCAGAAATGCATAAGAACTGGCGATATAGATGAAGTTGGTGACCCTTCGCATTTAACATTCTTTGAAATGCTTGGAAACTGGTCTTTAGGTGACTATTTCAAAGAAGAAGCAATAAAATACAGCGTTGAATTTCTTACAAGTAAAAAATGGTTAAACATCGACAAAAACAAGCTTTACGTAACCTGCTTTAAAGGAGATAAAGATGCAGAAAAAGACAATGAATCAGCAAAAGTATGGCAGTCATTAGGAATTCCAAAACAAAGAATATTTTTCCTTCCGAAAAAAGATAACTGGTGGGGACCAGCCGGAAAAACTGGCCCATGCGGCCCAGATACTGAGATGTTCTATGACTTAGGAAAAGAACCATGCAGCAAAGACTGCAAACCAGGATGCAATTGTGGAAAATACTTTGAAATCTGGAACGATGTTTTCATACAATACAACAAAGTAAGTGAAAACAAGTTCGAACTATTAAAACAGAAAAACGTTGACACAGGAATGGGCTTGGAAAGAACAGCAGCAGTCTTACAAAACAAAAAAACAGTCTATGAAATAGAGCTATTCACACCAATAATCAATAAAATAAAAGAAATCTCAAACATAAAAGCCCCAAACGAAAAACAAGAGCTTTCAATACGAATCATAACAGACCACGTAAAAGCATCAGTATTCATCTTAGGAGACAATTTAGGCATAACCCCATCAAACCTGGACCAAGGCTATATCTTAAGAAGATTCATCAGAAGGTGCATAAGGCACGGCAAATTATTGGGTATAGAAAAAGAATTTCTCACAGAATTAGCAAAAATTATCATCAAACTGCACAAAGAAGACTACAAAGAGCTGGAAAAAAACCAGGATTTCATACTAAACGAATTAAAAAAAGAAGAGCAGAAATTCAGGACCACTTTAGAAAAAGGATTAAGGAAATTTGATAAAGCAATCATTAACAATCAAATTTCAGGAAAAGAAGCATTTCTTCTGTTCCAATCATTCGGATTCCCAATAGAGATGACAGAAGAATTAGCAAAAGAAAAAGGAATCAAAGTAGACAAAAAAGGTTTTGAAAAAGAGTTTGAAAAACACCAGACATTAAGCAGGAAAGGCGCAGAAAAACGATTTAAAGGCGGCCTAGGAGACCATTCAGTCGAAACAACCAAACTACACACAGCAACACACTTATTAAACCAAGCCCTAAGAGAAGTCCTAAAAAAACAAGACATCTTTCAGAAAGGCTCTAACATAACTTCAGAAAGATTAAGGTTTGACTTCAATTTTGACAGAAAACTAACAAAAGAAGAGCTTCAAAAAGCAGAAGACTGGGTAAATGAAAAGATAAAGGAAGGACTCCCTGTAAAAAGAGAAGAGATGACAGTAGAACAAGCAAGGAAAAAAGGCGCACAAGGAGTTTTCGAAAGCAAATACGGAGAAAAAGTCTTTGTATACACAATTGGAAACAAATCAATTGAAATCTGCGGTGGTCCTCATGTTGAAAACACAAAAGAGCTAGGCCACTTCAAGATAAAAAAAGAGCAAAGCACAGCAGCTGGTGTTAGAAGGATTAAAGCCGTGCTTGAGTGATATTATTACAATGTTTTTATTGTATCCATTTCTGCTTGCTCAATCCATAAACAGAAGCTAAGGGGGGCGGAGGACGTCAAAAATCAATATTAAGAGCAATATGTGTCTATCCTCCCTAATTAGAGAATAATAATCCTAATTATGTCCCATATCCCAAATCAACAACTATTTAAATATAAAATCTAAACAAACATCTTCCCTAGAATATCTAATGTATACAGAATCATTGCTTGTGTCTGCTGTTTAGACGGGTAAAATGCTTTTTGCTTCTTATGCACAGAAAAAATCCTTACCTGATTAATAAGATGAATCTGCTGAGTCAAACCAGGATCAAACCCTACGTTCTTTTCGTCAAGCTTTGCAATAACCTTCCCAAGCCCAATTCCAGGGTTTTTTTCTAAAATATCCTGGCCAGTTGCTTCATAGTATTTTCTATGCAATGCAGTTTCTAACAACCTTCCGCATAGAATAACACAGCTTCTATAACATTCTGCATTAAAGCAATTCTCTAATTCCTTCAGGTCTGCTTTAATATCATCATGGATATCCTCAGGCACATTATTTATCTTTATGTCCAGCTTCTCAAATTTTTCTGTCTGTCCTTTTAGTAAAGAACTCAAAGAAACAATCTCCTTAAGAAGCTTACCTACCTTATCTAAATCATTATTCTGATATTCCTTCTCCAAATCCTTCAATAAACTGTTTATCTTTATTATTTCTGTTTTATTAGAGCCAGAATCAATTGATTGATTAATGTTCAATGAATTAAACCTCAATTCTTTGAACGCATTATGGTAAAGCTGCAGATAATAATCCAGTTTTTTCTCTTTAAAATCATAGATAGATTTTGCCGTATCTATGGGTTTGCTCAAATCTATATTGCGCTTCTTTATAGAATCAATTGCTGACTGAAACTTTTCCAAAGATTTCTTAAACTGCTCCATACAAAACAAAGAAGTGCTTGTCTATTAAATATTTTATTATAAATCAAAACAATTTTATATGTACTTATAATCTTGAATAAGAATGTTTTACCATAATATAAACCCCACTTTGCTAAGCTTAGGCCCACTTGAAATAAGGTACTATGGCATTATATTTGTCATAGGGTTTATTCTGGCATATTTTCTAATCATTCACCTAGCAAAAAAAAGAGATTTAAACCTAACAAAAGAGGATACAGCAGATTTTATTTTCTATCTAATCATTGGAGTAATACTTGGCGCAAGGCTGTTCTATGTTCTGTTCTACAACTTTAGCTCCTACATATCAAACCCATTAGATATATTCGCAGTATGGCAAGGCGGCTTATCTTTCCATGGAGGCTTAATAGGAGCAGTAATTGCAACCTATTTTTTCTGCAAAAAAAAGAAAATAAACTTCTTAGAATTAGCAGACATTGTCATGATACCTTTAGCATTAGCTTTAGCCTTAGGCAGAATTGGAAACTTCATAAATGCAGAGCTCGTTGGACGAATAACAAATGTCCCATGGGCAGTTAAATTCCCCCACTATGAAGGTTTCAGGCACCCATCACAGCTTTACGAATCTCTAAAAAACTTAGTAATCTTCACAGCCCTATGGTTCTTAAAAGACAAAAATCTCAGAAAAGGAACATTATTCTTCACTTTCATAATAATGTATTCAGCATTAAGGTTCTTCATCGGCTTTTTCAGAGCCCCGGACATCCAGCTAGGCTTTATAATATTCGGCCTAACAATGGGCCAGATACTAAACATACTTATGTTTTTGATTGGAATAATCTTTATTGTTAGAATTAATAAAAAACAGGATATTGATGAAAATTGAATACTTTTATTATGCTACTTTCTAGTAACAATCAATAAATAACTTTATAAAATAAATGATTTTTCCCAGCGTATATGACAGAAGTAGTTTTACAGGAACCATTTTTTAGTTTACCTGAGCTAGACCTAGATGGGCGTATAAGGGAGTTTGTTTTAGATTCTGAATTATATTAAATGGAAATTGCCAGAAGAAATGGGGAATTAGATCTTACTTCATTGCATCCAGATTGCCTTTCTGACCATGATTCTGCAGCTTATGAAAGGATCATACCATGTCATGATGGAAATCACCCATTAGGTATATTGACAGACATTATTGATAAAGCTGAGAAACACCATAAACCGTTAGCTAAAGAAGTAGAAAATATAGAGGAGCTAGAAAGAGATATCCTCATGGTATACCAAGTGTCATATGCTCATTATGTAATAGCAAAGCATTATAACTTTCTTGATCCAGACAGGAGATTCCCAAAATACTGCTGTGGCCCTTCAGCAAGGGGAATGACTGCCTCATTGTGGCTGCATGGATTTTTAAATGCAGCACATGTTTTATCTGAGCCTAGTCCAAATCATTGTTATGTAGTACTCCCATTTGTCATGCTAGACCCACCTATGAAAGGCGTAATCTTAGCAGACCCAACATCAGACCAATTGGGAGCATATGAAGGAAAAACCGTTAGGAATCTTGTTACCGTAAAACAAGGGAAAGAATGGACTTATATAACACAATATGATGATAAAAGAGATTTGTTTCCTACTCGGCTCTTATATTTAGGAAGCCTACTGCAAAATGGAGTAATAACCGATACAGGTTCTCTGACAGATGATGAATATCTACATTTCAAAGGTGGTAAAAAGTTTCTCAAATATGCATTTAAACATGCCATACCTTTAGATACACCTACTATCAATAGGGGGGCCTGAGGATTTCTTCTTAAAATAAATATTACAATAGTCATCCTAAATCCAATGCATTAATCTCTCAAATCAATAACTTTAAATAATCCATAAAGATTATTTTATCGAAATAAAATGCCAAAAAACATCTTAATGATTATAGCACCCGATAAATTCAGAGATGAAGAATTCCTAGAGCCAAAAAAGGTTTTCGAAGATAACAACTTAAAGGTAACTGTAGCATCAAAAGGCGTTAAGCAGGCAAAAGGCAAATTAGGAGCAATAGCAGAAGTAGACAAAGACATTTCAGAGATAAACACCAAAGACTATGATGCAATAGCATTCATTGGAGGCGCAGGAGCTTCTGTTTACTTTGAAGATGATACAGCACTTTCATTAGCAAAAGAAGCATATGACCAGGGAAAAATAACAGCAGCAATCTGCATAGCACCATCTATATTAGCAAATGCAGGCATCTTAAACGGAAAAAAAGCAACAGCTTTCCAATCAGAAGAAAACAACCTGGTAGAAAAAGGCGCAGATTACACAGGCCAGCCAGTAACTCAAGATGGCAACATAATAACAGCAAACGGCCCAGCAGCTGCAACCAGCTTTGGAGTGACAATAGCAAAAGCATTGGCTAATCAAGGGTAATATTTAAATAAAACTAACGTTTTTAACTTTTTGGTGTCGTTAAAATACTAGATGACGATATAAAAACATATGAGCGGCAAGGTAATCCTTTCCTAGATAGAGCTAAAACATTATTATTTAGGGCTGCAACAACTTTAACATTAACAGCATCATTAGCTGTCTTCACATGGGCTGCTTATTCTGTTATAGAAACCTCTTTCAGTAGAAGGCACAGAGCCGCTTACGCACAAACTAGTGCTATTTATGCCCCTGATAGAGATAACCAGGATTTAGAAACAAATTTACCTGCTGGAAAAGTTACTTCACAAGACAGCAATTTAGAATTAGTTAAGGTTGGAGATGAATTCCAGGTTAATACTTATACTGAAATGGAGCAATTTCTCCCATCAGCAGCAATGTCCCAAAATGGAAATTTTGTTGTTGCATGGCAAAGCATGGGGCAGGATGGAAACTACTATGGTGTCTTTGCCCAATTATTTGACCAGAACGGAAATAGGACAGGCAACGAATTTCAAGCAAATACAACTACTGAAAGTAGTCAGACAGACCCATCTGCAGCAATGTCTCCTAATGGTGATTTTATAATTGCTTGGGACAGCTATATGCCTACTACAGGGGGTTTTGAAGTGTATGCACAACTCTTTGATAGAAATGGAAATAAAAGAGGATCTGAATTTCAAGTCTATTCTTACAATACAAGACAAACAACAATTCCGTCAGCAGCAATGTCCTCAGAAAATGTTTGTATTGCATGGATCAAAGATACATTAGACAGATATGTAGTTTATAGGGTTAATGCTCAACTATTTGATAATCATGGTAATAGAATAGGGGATAAATTTCAAGTTAATGACCATACCGAAGAGTATTATGAGTCCACGGGTAGGCATAATCCCTCCATAGCAATGTCTCCTACAGGCAAAAGTGTCATTGCTTGGCAAAACTATAAGCAGCGTGAACAAAGGGATGATATCTTTGCCCAACTACTTGATAATAATGGCAATAAAATAGGCAGTGAATTCCAAGTCAATAGTTACACTAAAGATAATCAAACCCTTCCATCAGTAGCAATGTCTCCTGAAGGTAATTTTGTAGTTACATGGGAAAGTTGGGGACAAGATGGATATGGTCAGGGAATATACGCACAACTATTCGACCCAAATGGCAACAAGGTGGGCAATGAATTCCAAGTCAATAATCACACTGAATATGGCCAAACTTCCCCATCTGTAGCAATATCATCTAATAGGGATTTTCTCATTGCATGGGAAGATGTAAACCTAGACGGAGGTAGTAGGGAAATATACTCCCAGCTTTTTGACCAATACGGTAACAGAATAGGCAACGAATTTTTAGTAAACACAACTACAGAAGGTAGTCAAGAGGGGCCAGCTGTAACAGCATCCAATGATGATTTTGTTGTCGCATGGCAAAGTTCAAATCAGGATGGAGACAGTTGGGGCATCTATGCCCAAAGATTCAAGATAGAAAGAACAGACATTGCGCCACCAATACTTACGTCACTCAACCCACCAAAAGGGGTGGATAACATAAATCCTAATACTGACATTTATTTAGAAATCAAAGACCCTAGTGGTATTAACCAAAACAGTTTAGAATTGCTTGTCAATGGTGTTAAGATAGAACCATTCATAAGACAAATAGAAGAAGGCATAGCATTACTTTATGACCCTCCAACAGACTTCCAAAATGGAGAAACAGTAAATATCCAAGTCAGAGCATCTGACTTAGCTGGTAACTTAATAGAAGAGGAATATTTGTTTAGAGTAGCTCCTACTACTTCCCCTTCTGTTCCTCCTGGTTCTTCCCAAGTCCCGGCTACCCATGTTGATGACGATAATACAACAGGAATAGAAGATGGAACCCTAGAGCACCCTTTTAATACAATACAAGAAGGCGTTGATGCAGTTGTTGAAGGGGGGACTGTAAGAGTAGCCTCTGGATACTACCCTGAAAGAATCTCCGCCATAAAAAGTCTTAGCCTCACAGGAGAAGACCCGCACTCTACAATAGTCAGTGCCATAAGTGCTTCAAACCAGGAAGAAGCATTTATTCTCGCTTTACTTGATGGCCAGCATCTTGTTAATGGATTTACATTCCAATCTCCTTCTGGTTCTCATATTGGACTTTATAGTCATACAAATGCGGATATTGAAAATAATATTTTCCTAGGTAATAATCAAGGGGTTTATATAACCAGTGGAGGAGATGTTAGCATAATTAACAACACTTTTTATGAGAATGGAACAGCAATAATGGTTCTTGGAAGACCAGATCAATCTGCTAAAGCGATAATAAAAAATAATGAATTAGTTGGGGGTCGTATTTTTGGTGCAATAAGAGCCAATCCTTTTTCTTCAATTACCTTCCAATATAATTGCTTATATAACAACGGCTCAAATTTCTTTGATTTTACACCTTCTGATTCTGATATAGGTAACATATTTGAAGATCCCTTGTTTGTTGATGCAGATAATATAGGTAATAGAGATTTCCACCTCCAACCAAACTCACCATGCATAGATGCAGGTGACCCTTCTATCCTAGACACAGACGGCTCAAGGTCTGATATGGGCGCTTTTGGCGGGTCTGGTACTGCCATTCCTGTTCCTAGTATAAACGCCCTGGTTGAAATGATAATTGATAACGCTTACACATTCAGAGTAGTACAGAATCAAAGTGATAACACCTTAAATTTTAGTGTGGCAGTTTCTGATGAAATAGCAGCAGGTTCATTTGGACTTATGAAAGAATCTGGTATTTTTTTACCTACAACAGCATCAATCAACCCTAGAAACGTGCGTATGTATTGTCTTGGTGAGTCCAGTATTTCATGGCAAACTCTCGGAAGCAATGAACAAGATCCTTCCTTATTATCAGCTTTTTATGAAGCATATAAGGCATTTGTACCAGCTGTAGGAACCATCGGAGGTTTAATGGAAAAATTGCAATTATTTTTTGACTTTGTCGATTCTGGTAGAGAAGATATTGTCAGGCCAAGATATTTAGATGTTAATTCAAATGATTTTATTAATTTTAATATACCTTCAGGATCATTCCCTATCTTAACAAAAGGACTTATGTTTGAATTTCCAGTTGTCGATAACCACGGTTTCTTTTTTAAATATAAGGCAGGCCCAACCCCTACTGGAATTCCACAAAAACAAATGACTTATGGTATTGAATTTGCAGAAGGCCAATCTCCAATTATAACAAAGCAAGGTGAAAACTTTCTTTTCTACCAATCTGGAGATGGAACCATAAGTGTAGAATATCATCAAGTTACTCCAGGTTCATCTTATGTAATTGGAGAATCAGGAACCATTACTTTAGAACTGCCTGCTTTCTCTTTAAGCAAAGCTTTAACATTAAAACTTGAAAAGTTACAGGAAGACGTAGCCCCTTTCTTAGAAGGAATTGTTGGCTATACTTATATGATATCCCCTCCTGATGTACGTTTTTTAGAACCATTTCCAACATTAAATATGTCCCATTCTACATCTCGTGCAAGAATATCAAAACCTGCTCAGGGTATAGAAACCAAAAGAATATTTTATTATGATGTGGGGAGTGGTTCATGGACACCTCTAGAATCAAGAGTACAAGAAGACATGGCTTCTGCTAACATAGCAGGTGGAGGCATATATGCTGTAGGGATTCTGAGAGAAGAAATACAAGAATCAGAAGCATCTCTTGAATTATTACAAAACTACCCTAACCCATTTTACCAAACAACAACAATAAGATACCTTCTTTCTGGAACAGCATCAGCCCAATTAGATATTTACAATGCACTAGGTCAAAAAGTAAGAACAATAGAAATTGACAATCAATTTCCTGGAATCTATTCTACACAATTTGATGGTAGGGATTCTGATGATAATAGACTTTCTCCTGGAATCTATTTCTATAGGTCAATATGTGGTAATGATGTTAGTCAAGCAAAAAAGATGTTGTTATTAAGACCTAACTAATAACAAAACCAACCATTATATCCTCCAAAACCTAAAAATATATAAACAATAATCTTTTCTAATTATTTGGGTGTTTAATTTTGCTGAAAATTCCTCTATCTGATATTATTGACAAAATAAAAAAAGAAAAAAACTTAACAGACGAAGAAATAAACAAAAAGATAGATGAAAAACTAACACAATTATCAGGATTAATAAGCAAAGAAGGAGCAGCTCATATTATAGCAAACGAATTAGGAGTTAAGGTTTTTGAATCTTTCTCAGGAAAACTCCAGATAAAAAACATCGTAGCTGGAATGAGATCTGTCGAAACAGTTGGCAAAATTCAGGAAATATCAGAAATAAAGGAATTCCAGTCCAAAGAAAGAAAAGGTAAATTAGCATGGATAGTCATAGGAGATGAAACAGGAACAATCAGAGTTGTTATGTGGGGAGACCAGGCAGACAATGTAAAAAACCTAAAACAAGATACAATAGTCAAAATCAAAGATGCCTATGTAAAAGAAAACAACAACGCTAAAGAGCTTCACTTAAACGAAAGAAGCCAGTTAATAATAAACCCAGAAGGAGAAAAAGTGGGCGAAGTAAAGCAAACACTGCCTGCAAGAAGAAGCATAAGCGATTTAAAAGAAAACGACGAAAATGTAGAAATCCTAGGCACAATTGTTCAGGTCTTTGACCCAAGGTTCTTTGAAATCTGCCCAGAGTGCAACAAAAGAGCAAGATTAAGGGAAACAGCTTACATATGCGAAAAACATGGAGAAGTAAAACCCAACTATTCTTATGTCCTTAACGTTTTCCTGGATGACAGCACAGACAACATTAGAGCTGTTTTCTTCAGAAACCAGGCAGAAAGGCTCTTAGAAACAACCCATGAAGAATTCATTAAGTACAAAGACAATCCGGAAAGCTTTGAAGACATCAAGACAAAACTGTTAGGAGAACAGATAAAGCTAAAAGGGCGTATAAACAAAAACGAGATGTTTGACAGATTAGAGTTCATAACTCAACTTGTTTTTCCTCATCCAGACCCAAAAGAAGAATTAGAAAGGTTGGAAGCAATAAAACAAAATGATGGCTAGAACCCATTTGGCTTTTGGTTTTTTGGTTAGTTTGTTTTTTATCTCTAAGTATGATTTAGTTGATAATCTTGTTTTTATGACCTTTGTTGTCATTGGTAGCGATTCTTAACCACTGGACATACCTAATTCTTGATTTATAGCCTTTGAAACTTAAGAATTCTAGTTTTATAGACATACCACTGGTCACTGGACATGCTCGCGTGAGGTATTTAAACTAATCCATCTTATTTTTTCGACATCCTATATTTTAATCACCTCAATAGTAGCTCAACCATCAAATTATGTTTTTCGCTAAAGCTGAAAATCATTTAGATAGCTTCACTAAGGAGATAACTCGGAGATTTAAAATGGATTTAAAAAATAATCAGAAATTAGAAAGATTTGATTTATTTAAGCTACATGACCCCCATATAGATGTCCGACCGAAATCGTGGATTTGTGCTGGAGGAGAGAACCTAAAAAGTAAGCTATTTGAGCTGCTTAATGAAATTTGCGATACTAAAAGAGTTTCAAAGTCTTCAATAATGAGGTCAATTGCTAGGAATCTAGGTTGTTGTTTCTCAAACATTAAAAGGACCATGTACATAAGAAAGATTTTTTCATTACCCATCATTATGGAGTTACTAGATTTATGGTCAACTAAATTAAATAGATCAGAAATGGAATTGATTGATAAAAAGAAAGAGTTGCAAGATTCAATTGAAACTCTTAAATCCAATTCTTCTCTTGCAAGGCCAGTAAAGGCAGTTAAGAGATTATCTATTGATATAGCTAAAATCTGTGGGGCACATGCTGCAGATGGATGGATTGACCGTAGGATATTTCCAGATGGTTTTTATGGATATTATTTTACTTTGAGAGATGGAGATAAGAGATCAGTCATTGCATTTAGAAACTGGATTAAAAATGAATTTGGCATAGAATGCAGGATTAATAATAGATATAGGAGATGTTACTCAATAGAATTCTTAAATAAGATATTTTTGAGATACTTACATGTATTTTTTGGATTTCCCTGTGGTAAAAAATCAGATATTGTACAAGAGCCAAATTTAATTAAAAATTCCAATTTTGAACTTAGAAAAGCATTTGCTCTAGGGGTCATGACTTTTGATGGAGCTGTATGTAAAGATCGTGTAGAACTTTTGATGAGAAGTAGGAGCTTAAGGGATTCTATATTTAAAATTGTTAATTTAGGGGGAATACGGAAGATTTACTCAACTCCACACCCAGACAAACTTGATAGATGGAGGCTTTATTCATCTAGATCAGTAAAAAACGAAGAATTTATGAATTGGTTAGACTATTTTGAGCAAAACACTAATAAATATAATCGCCTTTTGGGCATTATAAAGAGGAATAGCTATGCTATATAGGACACATTTGGCATTTGGTTTGTTGGTAGGTTTAGTGATGTTGCCTTATATTTCTTCCAACAAATATGTGTTTCTTTTGTTGGTCCTTCTTGGTAGTTTAGTTCCAGACCTAGATTCCCCCAAAAGTAAACTTAGTAATAAAATACCTATAATTCCACAGATAATCTCTGTATTTGCTCAACACAGAGGCCTTTTCCACTCTATCTGGTTCCCTTTAATACTGTTCATAACCCATCTTTATTTCTTAGAAAGCATAATCTTATTGGCAATATCAATTGGTTATACATCCCATTTAATCATTGACAGCCTAACAAAACAAGGCATCAACTTCCTCCACCCAATAGCAGACCTAAAGCTTTCAGGATTTGTAGAAACAGGCACTTTTTTGGAAACCATCATATTAATCATTATAGTTGGTTTGGATGTTTTACTAATAACTAATGTTCTATAAACAACCTAAAATTAATAACTACTTAAAAAGAGTTACATAATAGAAATACTTATAAACTAAATAAATGCTCTTTTTTAACATGGG
>Ga0187833_10003559_pt1 | contig 15743 bp, 16 predicted proteins | sample ETNtaG_37_FD_167968 | JGI IMG/M metagenome (GOLD analysis project Ga0187833, IMG submission 167968) | Marine microbial and viral communities from oxygen minimum zone, Eastern Pacific Ocean - ETNP2014_SV_400_PacBio MetaG (Illumina Assembly) | ecosystem: Environmental > Aquatic > Marine > Hypoxic...
ACTTTAAGCAGGATTTTATGCCAAGGCACCTGACATTATACGAGATGATGTGCAATATAAGCGAGAAAATATTGCATGTAAAGCCAGATAAAAAAAAGGAAGTTGAGATGCAGGAAAATATTGATATATCTCATTTAAATATAACTCCTACTGGCGCTTTATCATTTTCATTTTTTATGCCCATAATAGTTATTTTATTTGGGTCTTTGTTGTCTTTCCTTGTTTTCCAGTCAATGTTTTTTATTTTCTTCTTTTTTATTATTGGATTGTCTTTGATAAAGATATTAGGCGGCTTTCCTGATTATATTGCAAACAACTGGAGAATGAAAGCAAGCAATCAGATGGTGCTGTGTGTTTTTTATGTTGTAACTTATATGAGGCATACCAGCAATTTAGAGCATGCTTTGGAGTTCGCTGCAGACCATTTAGCCCCCCCTTTAAGCTTAGACTTAAAAAAAGTCTTATGGGATGTTGAGACGGAAAAGTATGGCAATGTCAAAGAAAGCTTAGATATGTATCTAGAAACATGGAAGAAATGGAATTTCGAGTTTATTGAATCATTTCACTTAATAGAAAGCTCTTTGTATGAGGGGAGCGAAGAAAGAAGGATTAATGCTTTAGATAAGTCACTGGATGTTATTTTGAGTGAGACTTATGAGAAGATGCTGCATTATGCGCATAACTTGCAAAGCCCCATTACTATGCTGCATATGCTTGGAATAATCCTGCCAATTTTAGGATTAGTGATATTGCCTTTAGTTGTTAGTTTTATGGATGGTGTTTCCTGGTTCCACATAGCAGCTTTGTATAATGTGGCTTTGCCTGTATCAGTTTATTACCTCGGAAAATCAATTTTGTCGAGAAGGCCTACTGGCTATGGGCAGACGGATATTTCGGAGGAGAATCCCGAAATTAAAAAATACAGAAATGTTATATTAAAATTTGGCAGTGTAGAGTTTTTAATAAACCCCATTTTTTTCAGTATTTTTATTGGTGTTATTTTTTTTATTCTTGGAGTTAGTCCAGTAGCGCTGAATAGCCTGGGTTTTGCGGATATGGGTTTTGGAGGAGATGATTTAGCTAGCGATTGCGGCAAGAAATTTTGTTTATTGGAGTATAGGGAAAGCCAGGCTACAGGAGAATTAATGGGGCCGTTTGGGCTTGGCGCTGCAATTTTAAGTCTGGGGATAACCTTGGCTTTTGGGTTAGGCATTGGAATATTTTATCATTTACGCTCCAAGAATGTTATAAAGATCAGGGAAAGGTCTAAAAAGTTAGAGGTGGAATTTGCTTCCGGATTATTTCAGTTAGGCAATAGGTTAGGAGATGGGCTTCCTGCTGAAATTGCTTTTGGTAAGGTTGCTGTTGTCATGGAAGGCACAATAACCGGAAGGTTTTTTATGTTGGTAAGCGTAAATATAAGGAAGCTTGGAATGAGTGTCAAGAGAGCAATTTTTGACCCTGTTCATGGCGCATTAATAACATTCCCTTCTAATTTAATTGAAAGTTCAATGAAAGTTTTAATCCAGTCTATAAAGAAAGGGCCTACAATCGCTGCTCAGGCTTTGACTAATGTTTCCAGGTATATAAAAGAGATTCATGGCGTTAATGAGCGTTTAAAAGATTTGATGGCAGACATTATCTCATCTATGAATTCCCAGATTAAGTTTTTAACTCCTGCTATTGCAGGTATTGTTATTGGAATAACTTCTATGGTTACAACAATCCTGGGAAAGTTAGGAAGCCAGTTGCAAAGTGTAACATCTGGGAATGCAGCAGCAGGCCAAGGCATAGGGATGATGGGGATGTTTGGAGATGGAATCCCTACTTACCAGTTCCAGATTATTGTAGGCTTGTATGTAGTGCAGATAACTTATATTTTAACAATTTTAGTCAATGGAATAGAGAATGGCGCTGATAAGCTAAATGAAAGATACCAGCTTGGAGCAAATATGATAAGAAGCACGTTATTATATTGCATTATTGCATTAATTGTGATGGTATTATTCAATACTATAGCTGCGAAAATATTATCCAATTCTTTGGCTTAATTGTTAAAGGTTAATACACTCCTTGTTATTTCTTTTAAAGTAAAAATGCCGGAGGCGGGACTTTCAAATCCTGAGGGATTTGCGGTCTCCCTCTGGGATATCCGAACCCACGACCTATACCCATACTTAAATAATTAAGCATTCTAGATGACCCGGTTTGAGGTAAGTCATTGGCAAAAGCCTCATAACTCAAAAATATGAGTCTAGCGCTCTAACCAGGCTGAGCTACTCCGGCAGTAATCAAAAAAAGAATAAGATATTGTTTTAAAAATGTTGCTATACTCACAGATAATTTTTAGATATATTGTTGTTTGTTTCTAATAAGCAAATAAATATCGTTGCATAAATTTGCATCATTTGCCATATTCAATAAACTTCTTTATGTTTTTTGTAAATTCTTCCATCTCTTTATCTCTATATTTTTTGTGCGACCAGTTTAAGTTAATCATATCACCTTTAAATCTTGGGATTAGATGCATGTGAGCATGATTTACAACTTGTCCTGCAACTTTGCCGTTATTCATAACAAGATTATAGCTTCCATTCCCCATAGATAAAGATAATGCCCTGGCAATTTTTTTAGTAGTTTTAGTAATATTAACTAAATCTTCATCTTTAATTTCTAATAAAGTCTCATAATGTTTTTTTGGAATCACCAGACAATGCCCCTTGTTTGCTGGCATAATATCCAAGAATGCTATAGTGCTATTATCTTCATAGACTTTAGCAGAAGGAATTTCTCCTTTAATTATCTTGCAAAATATGCAAGCTTCACTTGCATGCTTAGAAATCTCTGATTTCTCTTGTACGTATTCTTTCATTTTAGAAATGAGATGTTTTTATTGCTTTTAAGGGTTTTCTTTTGTCAAAGGCGTTGTGAGGATATTCATTCTGTTAAGATAAATCAACCTAATGGGGACATAAAGGTCTTTTTTGATATATAAAAGTAATGCCTAATATTTTTATGTTCATCCGAAAAAAGAAATTTAGGCAAAGAACATATTATTATATTGTAGAAGCGTATAAAGACGAGAAAAAACCAAAACAAAGAGTTATCAAATATCTTGGTAATATGAAAAATTTACTAAAAATGTTACAAATCGCCGATAAATGTCTTAAAGACCACCAGCAAGATTGATCTATTTTCTAAATTTTAATAATCGGGTTTAATATCCTCGCAACGCCACCACAACAACAACATTTATATAAAAATAAAGTATGGATAAAATTATGGCAGAACAGCAGCAGATGAGTGAGGAACAAGCAAAGGAATTGCAGGAAAAGATAAAGAACATGAGCCCTGAGGAGCTTAAAGAATTCCAAAAAAAGCAATGCATTTTCTGCCAGATAATTTCCGGGAATGTGCAGTCTAAAAAAGTTTATGAAGATGAAAAAGCCTTAGCTATCTTAGACATTAATCCAGCTAACCCAGGACATATTCTTATTATGCCTAAAGAGCATTATTCTATCATGCCCCAAATTCCAGAGCATGAAGTTGTCCATATTTTTAATGTTGTGAAGATGCTTTCTAATGCTTCTTTAAGGGCTTTGGAAGTCCAGGGCTCTAATATTATAGTTGCTAATGGAGTTGCAGCCGGGCAAAAAGCGCAGCATTTCATGGTGCACCTAATACCCAGAAAAGAAGGAGATAATGTTGATTTTGATGTGCCTCAAAAAACAATTCCAGAAGAAAAGTTAGAGGAAGTAAAGCAGTTATTAGCAAAAGCATTAGGAACTAAAGTAGAGCAGCAAACACCTCAGAACAATCAACCATTGCCTCAGTCTCAACAATTAACAACACCCAAGCAAGAAGTAGTAGAAGCAGAATTTGAGGAGCCGGTAAAAGATATAGAAAAAGAATTGGAAGAGCTAGAAGTAAAAGAAGAAAAGCCAAAGAAAAAAGTTCCAAAAAAACCAAAAGCCAAGAAAAAAGAGCCAAAAGAGAAAGAACAGGAACCGAAAAGCGGCGCTAATCTGGATGATATAGCTAATATTTTAGGTGTGAAATAATGTCAAAAAATTGCATTTTATGCCAAATTGTGTCTGGAACTATTCCTTCATATAAGATTTACGAGGATGATTTAATTATAGTAATCTTAGATGTAAACGGCGCTAATCCTGGCCATTGCTTTATTATGCCTAAAGAGCATTATCCAATAATTGAGCAGGTTCCGGATAATGTGCTTGGAAGCATATTCACTGCCGCAAATAAAATTTCCAGCGCTATTTTTGAAACTTTAAAGGTGCAGGGAACTAATATATTTGTCAGGAATGGAATTCCTGCAGGGCAGACCGTAGCGCATTTTATGATTAATGTAATACCCAGGACAGAAGGTGATGGGGTTAATTTACAATGGGAACCAAAGCAGATGAGCGAGGAAGAAGTTTTCACTATAGAGCTTAAGCTTAAAGAGCAGATAAAAAATACAGGAGTAGTTAGCGCTCAGCCGGTTCAAAGCGCAGAACCATTAGCTAAGCCAGCTTCACACCCTCCAATAGAAGATGATGAAGACGATTATTTTATGAATCAGCTTAGAAGGATACCTTAAAGGAGCCGTAGAAATCCTTAACTAAGAATAAAAAAGATTTTCTATCCGAACCAGGTATTTCGGCTTTATACTCATGATCCTTGCTACTCCTTATAATGAGGAGTGTCAATACTCCCTGGAATTGGTCTTTATGGAATAAGCCCTTACCCCTATTTAGATTATTTAAACTTATTTCAAGTTGGCAGATAAAGTTTAACAGAAATATTTATAAAAGTATAATGCGATATAGCCTTTTATCTAACATGATAAAAAAAACAAACTACATTTTTATTATTCTTTTTTTAGCAGTATTATTTCTCTTATTGGTATTTTTCATTGAATTTATAAGGGAAAATGCATTTTATTCTTTAATCGGATTATTGGTAATTTATTTGGTTGTATATTGGAGAACAAGAAATAAATATGAGAAATATGATGTTTACCTTATTTTATTTTTACTAGTAGTTTTTATAGCTTCAAGGTTAATATTTGGAAATCTTGACCAAGCTGCTTTAACTTTAAGAACATCTGCTATACTTGCATTTATTCTCATAAATCTTGCTTTATTAACTGGCCCATGGTCTAGATTTTTTGATAAAATCCTGAAAATATATTATTATAGAAGGCATTTAGGAGTTGCTGTTTTTTTGTTAGGAGCGCTTCATGCCGCTATCATCATGCCATTATATTTTAATTTTTCCCTTAAGGATGCTTTTGCCTCGCCATTCACCTTCTATGGGCTTACTCCTTTCTTCATTATGTTATGGATGGCAATAACTTCCTGGGATCACATGCAAAAAAAAGTTAAGGCAACCAACTGGCAAATAATCCATGCGGCATTAATGATTACTTATGCATTTATTTCCTATTATTTTTATAATATATTAAAAGAATTTAATGACCCAAACTTATTTTATCATTCAATAGCTATACTATTTTTTCTGATTTTCTGGGTTATAGTTGCGCCATACAGCATTATTAAGAAAATAATGAGAACATATGTCTTTGGATGGAAACAACTGCATGTTTTAATCTGGGTTGCTTATTTTTCATTACTATTGCACGTTTTAACAGGAGCATTGACTGGTACAGGCATAGTAGTAAAAGCCTTGTTTTGGGCTTCAATAATTTTAGTTTTAGGCTCCAACATAGCTGGCTGGATTAAAAGAATTATAGAAGATAAAAATATATATGCTAAGATAAAATCAATTAATAAACAATTTGAGGAACATGGTAAAAAATATATTGGAATAGCGAAAATCAATGGATTTAAAGAAAACAAAGGGAAAAAATTCTATGTAAACAAAAAACCAGTTGCAGTTTTTAAAAATGAAGGAAAATTTATAGCAGTCTCAAACGTATGTTGCCATCAAAAAGGCCCCATGCACAAAGGAAAAGTGCAATATGGAACTGTTGAGTGTCCATGGCATTATTGGACATACAATCTAAAAGATGGAAAATTTATGGGAAAAGAGAATTATTGTTTGCCTGTTTATGAAACAAAAGTTAAGGGTAATATTTTATTTGTTAGTAAAGATCCAATTAATGATAAATCGTGCTGCAAATTAAATTAATTCTCATCATCCTTAAACTTAATATGCCGATGTGTCCCATCGCAAAACGGCTTATTCTTAGAACCGCCGCACCTGCATAATGCGTAGTGCTCCTCTGAATCAGGTTTTGTTCCAATATCATCCTTTAACTCAGGACCTCCAACCACCTCATAAGGGCCGTCTTTTGAAACAATTATTCCAGGCTCACGTTCTTGTTTATCATAAACTTTGCCACCAACAGCATAGCTTAATGCTCCTGATGGGCACATGTTAACAACCCTAACTACATCATCCTTGGAGGCTTTGTCTGGATGAGCTATTCTTTTTCCGTTTTTATGCTCCCAAAATACTTCTTTCAAATTACCATCACAATAGCCAGCATGAGCGCAAACTCCCGGGTTATCTAAAATAGTTATTTTATCTCCCTTAAACTCATTTCTTTTATCTTTTGACCTGTCTTTTTCAAGCTTTCCGGAAAATCCTACTTTGCCATGAGACCCATCGCAAAACGGCTTATTTGAAGATGCGCCGCACCTGCACAAGGCCATTGCATCTTTTGCATCAATTGTTTCCTCTTTAGAATTTTTAAGATTAGAAATATTTTTGGCCAATAAAGGGCCGTCTTTTGCTGCTTCAATAATACATTTTTTATCTGACATTCTTATTTTAATATCATTATTTTTTATTGTTTTAAAACTTTTTGGTTATATGGGGCCGTAGAAATCCTTGCCTGCTTTATTTTTATGGCTTTTAATATATTCTTAGCAAATTTTATTAAGAACATTCTTTTTTCTTTTTCATGGTTGGGTACGCTCCAACCGCATCTCTTAGAGCCTTATGGCTCTCGGAGGGTTATAAATTTATGGGATTTCTACGGCTCCGCCTTAAAAATAAGTTTAAAATAGTAAATCAAACAAACAATAGCAATAAATTCCCAAACATCAAAGTAACTAAATAAGCAATAAAAAAGCTAGGCACAAAAGGAATCCCTTCCTTTATCAATATTTTTTTTACTTTCTTTTTCTTATACAAAGAAACAAGCTTCCTAATCTGCTTTTTTTCTATGCCTAAATCTTTTGGGCCTGTAATGTATTTGCCATTTACTTTAACTTCTTTTGCAATCCAGTCTCCTTCTGTAAGTTTGTCTGGAGTAACATATTTTAACATGCAGGAATTTTCAACTGATTTTATTGCTGCCCATAAATAGAAGGTTATTACAATAATAACAGAAACATATAGGAAAATTAATCTTAAATATGTTTCCTGAACTATTATTGCAAGTAAAATAAAAACAAAAAATAAAACCAAGATAATTTTTTTTGAATAATTTACTTTTTTGCTCTTGTTAATTTTTTTGAAATTTAAAACGAACTTTTTTCTGTTTTTGTAAATTAAATAAAAACTCCATAACATGCCATATAAAGCTCCTATTAAGAGTATGTTAATTAAGAATGCCAGCAAAAAAGTGTTTAATGTTAGCTGGAAAATATTAATGCCAATCAATGCTCCTAATCCCATAAGCATTTTTGAGTCTCCGCCTCCCCATTGGCCTGTGTAAAACATAATTAAAGCTATAATGAATAGAGCTGCAAATCCTATAAGGCTGTTAATAATATAGCCCAGATTCCAGTAAATTATTGAAAATAATAAGTTAATTGCTATTCCAGCCCCTATTAATCCCAAGTTTATCCAATCCGGAACTTCCCTTGTTTTTAAATCTGTAATTGAGCTTATTAGCATAACAATAAAAGCTAAAGAATAAGGTATTAATAATGTTAAATTCAAGTTAATAATGTATTGAAAGATATTTAAAAACTCCATTTTAACGCTAAAACTAAAAATATTTATAAATATATGGGATGATGTATGCTATAAGGGGTTGTTTTTCATGTTTGCTAAGATAAGAGATACACTAAAAAAAGATGCTCTTAGTATAAAGCTTCCAAGGCATATAGCTATTACGATGGATGGTATAGGCCATTGGGCTTTAAAAAACAATGGAGATTACGAAGAAGCATTTAAGAAATCATTCCTTATTCTAAAAAATATTATTAAGAACCAAGTGAAGTTAAAAATACCCATTATTAGTTTTTATATTTTGGATGAGAATTATGACAGGGAGAACGATTCTTATGGTTTTTTAATTGATTCTATGGTTGAGTTTCTTAACAATATAAAAAATGATAATTTTGTAAATGAAAATAAAATAAAAATTTCTGTTATAGGGAAATGGTATTCATTGCCAAGCAGGGTTGTTGAACCAATAAAAAACGTTATTGAAGAAACCAAAGATTATGACGGGTATTTTGTTAATTTATGCATTAACTACAATGGCCAGGAAGAGATTGTTAATGCTGCCAAGCTTATAGGCATGCAGATTAAGGCTGGGAAATTAGATCCAGAACGTATAGATAAGGGCTTGATTAAAGATAATATATATGCCTCTTATTTTTTGCCGCCTAATTTAATTATAAAGAACGGAAAAAAGGAAGTTTCTGGATTTTTATTGTGGGATTCAGTAAGTGCAAAAATTAGCTTTACAAATAAATTATGGCCTGACTTTGATAAAACTGAGTTTATGGATGCTATTAAAGAGTATCAGAAAGATGGTTAAATAGATTTTTTATTTCCTAGAGCATAGAATGTATCTTTAAATAAAGGAAAATCTTTATTAATCCCTAATTTTTCTAATTTAGTATGGATAAGATACAATATTATAGTACGAATAGCAAGCTAAAAACCAATGATATACTAGGATTTAAGAAGAAAATAACCTTTAAAGAAGCCTTATTTACAGGCATGGCTCCAGATAAGGGATTGTTTATGCCTACTAAGATTCCAAAGATAAGCAAAAAAGAGATTTCATCCTTAAAAGGCAAAAAATACTGGGAAGCAGCATACCTTATTTTAAAAAAATTCTTGAGCAAAGAAATAGCTAGCAAAGAGCTAAAAAAAATAGCAAAAGAAGCTTATAAGTTCACTATTCCCCTAGAAAAAATAGATAATCTAACATATATAGCGCGTATGGATAATGGCCCTACTGCTTCTTTTAAGGATTTTGCAGCTCAGTTAATGGCAAGGCTAATGCACAAGCTAAAGCCAAAAAACAAAATTACAATTTTAGTGGCCACTTCAGGAGATACTGGAAGCGCGATTGGAGAAGCCTATAGGGGATTAAAAGGAATTAATGTTTTTATCCTTTATCCAAGAAATGAAGTAAGCTCTATCCAAAAAAAGCATATGGATACTATTGGAAAAAATGTAAGGGCAATAACAATAGATGGGAAGTTTGATGACTGCCAGAAGTTTGTTAAGGAAGCGTTTTCTGATAAGGATTTAAAGGAGCTAAATTTAACTTCAGCTAATTCAATAAACATTGGAAGAATAATACCTCAGATAATATATTATTTTTACTTGTATGCGAATATTGCAAAAAATAATGAAAAAATTATTTTTTCTATACCTTCAGGAAATTTTGGAAATTCTCTTGGCTGTGAGTTTGCAAGAAGAATGGGATTGCCGGTTAAAAAAATAATTCTTGCTGTAAATGAAAATGATGAATTTCCTAGGTTTTTAAGCACTAAAGTGTACAATAAAATAGAGCCTTCAGTAGCATGCATTTCAAATGCTATGAATGTTGGAAATCCAAGCAATCTTGCAAGGTATTTTGAGCTTTATGGAGGAACTATAGATAAAGAGGGTATTATCCATAAGATGCCCCACATGAGAGAAATGAAAAAAAACCTTTACTCAGTATCAATTTCTGATAGGGAAACCGTAAAGGCAATAAAAGAGATGCATAAAAAATACAAAATTCTAATAGAGCCTCATGGCGCTGTAGGAATAGCAGCTTTAAAGGACTATAGGAAGAAGAACAAAAGGACATTGTCAATATGCTTAGAAACTGCAGACCCTGCAAAATTCCCCGAAACCATTAAAAAAGAGCTTAGAATTAATCCAAAAATACCAAAAGCAATGAAATTCATGTTTAAACGGAAAGGAAAGACTGTTAAGATTCCTAATAAATATGAAGATTTTAAGAAGTACCTTTTAAAGCAAAAATGAAAATCACTAAAAAAGAATTTTTGGATGAAATTAATAATAATGAAAAAAAACACAACATTGCTTTTATTGGCATGTCTTCTTCTGGAAAAAGTTATTGGGCAAATTTATTATCTAAAAAATATAATTTAGAGCATATTGAGATAGATAAGCTTATTGGCAATTCAAAAGAATTTGCAAATTTAATAAATGATTTAGAAGGAAAAGATGAAGTTGAGAAGCTAGGCAAATTTTTTGGAAGCCCATGGGATTCTAAGTATAAGTCAAAAGAAGAAAAATATCTTGAAATTGAAGAGAATATAGTGTCTAAGGAATTTCCTTTAGGATCAATATTGGATTTAACTGGAAGCTCTATATATCATTCTGAGCAGATGGAAGCTATATCAAAAAAATCATTGATAATTTATTTGAAAATAAACGAAGAAGCCAAGAAAAAGCTTTTTAATATTTTTTTAGAGAATCCAAAGCCTATTTGCTGGAACGGAGTTTTTAAGAAAGAAAATGGAGAAAGCAATGAAGAAGCTTTGTCAAGATGTTATGTTAACTTGCTTAATCATAGAGAAAAGTTGTATGAAAAGTATGCTGACGTAACAATACCTTTTGAAATTTACGAGCAGACTAAAAATCCTGAGAAGTTTGTTGAAGAAATTAGTAAAAGGTTAGATTAATACAGAGTTTTAAACAATTAACTTAAATATAGAGAAATGTGTTGATTATATGAAATTTGAACGCATTTCTAATCTCATGAAATGCAGATAATAATTGAACTAATTAGTGCATTTCACGATAATATTTTTAGTTCTTATCTTTTTTCAATAATGAGCTGCCAATCATCACTATTTAACTTATTTTTTGAAATAAGCTTATGGCCTTCCTCCAGACAACTTCTTGTAACATTATCGACAGCAGGCAAGTGGTCTGTAATTACTTCTAGAACTTGTCCTGATTGCATTGTTTCTAACACTAGTTTAGTCTTGACAAATGTGTATGGGCAGACTTCCCCCCTAATATTTAGTGTTTTATCAATTTGATTATTAACCATTTTTACTCTTAACTTTTTAGATGCTGCAAAATTTCTTATAGTCAATTAAATCCTTGATTGTTGGCTTTGAGCTGCATAGAGGGCAATTCGGGTCTTTTTTAATTTTTACTTCACGCAATGTTAGGTCTAGCGCATCATATAAAGCTAACCTGCCAACAAGTGATTTTCCAATGCCTAGAATAAGCTTTAAAGTTTCTGTTGCTTGAAATAAGCCAATTACTCCGGGTAACACTCCTAAGACGCCTGCTTCCTGGCAACTTGGCACTTCTCCAGGGGGAGGAGGAAAAGGATGCAAGCACCTGTAACAAGGCCCTTCATCCGGCTTAAAAACAGTTGCCCTTCCTTCAAACCTAAATACACTGCCATAGACATTTGGCTTCTTAGCAAAAAAACATGCATCATTAACAAGGTATCTTGTTGCAAAATTATCGCACCCATCCACCACAATATCATATTTTTTTATAATGTCTTTTACGTTTTTTGATGTGAGGCGTTCGTTGTAAGTAATAACATTTATATCGGGATTAATATCGTTTATCTTTTTTTTTGCTGATTCTACTTTGAGCTTATCTATATCTTTGGATGAATGGATTATTTGCCTTTGCAGATTGCTTAATTCTACCTTGTCCATGTCGATTAATCCAAGGGTGCCAACGCCTGCGGCAGAAAGATAAAAAGCGACAGGGCTACCTAAGCCGCCAACACCAACACAAAGAACTTTTGCATCTTTTATTTTTTTTTGGCCAGAGCCTCCTACTTCCGGCAAAATAATATGCCTGCTGTATCTTTTAATCTGGTCTTCTGAGAAATTAAACATTTTATTAATTTTTTTCAGCCTCTATATCCTCTACAATTATTCCTTTATCAGTCAAATATTGTTCTGCTTTTTCTATTTCATCAAGGCTTCCTTCTAATTCCAGCAAAACCCACCCATAATCATTGGTAACATTTGCTTTTCTTATGTTCGGGATTACCTTAAATTCATGCCCTAGTTTATATATTGTTGGCTCCTTAATAAGTTTTTTTGGAAAGGTTAGGTTTATTATTTTTTTTGTCATCTTACCCTCCTGAAATAGCAGGGACAATATTCACTTCATCTTCATTTTTTATTTCAGTATCTAAGCCTTTTAAAAATCTAATATCTTCTTCTCCAACATAGACATTAATAAATTTTCGAATATTTCCTTCTTCATCGCACAATCTCTTTTTGAGGTCAGGATATTTTTGGCCTATAACCTCAATCAATTCTTTGATACTTGATGATTCAATCTCAATTTCACTCTGTTCATTTGTAAATCTCCGCAACGGTGTCGGAATTTTTATTTTTACCATCTTGGTTTACCTCCTTAATGATTTGTTTTGCTTCGGATTCAAATCCATATAATTTTGAAATATCTAATAAATCATCTTCTATTCGGTTGTATCCGGTGCCTGTGATGTTTGCAACAACAATTTCATTTGGCTTGAATACTCCAAGCTTTACAGCTTTTTTTATTCCTGCAAGTGTTGTTCCCCCTACAAACTGCGAGAAGATGCCTTCCTTAAAATATAAGTCCAGATTAGATTTTAAGATTTCTTCTTCACCTACTTTAAACCCTCCGCCTTTGCTTTCTTTCATGACTTCAAGAGACTGGTGGCCAGACCCTGGCTTTCCAATTGCAATTGATTTAGCTATTGTCTTCGGGTTTTTAACCGGAGTAATATACTCTTTTCCAATTGCATCAACAATAGGCGAGCATTCTTCAGGTTGAATCCCCCACATATACATCTTATGATTTGTTAATCCAAGCATTGAAAGCTCTTTAAATCCTTTGTGGGCAGAGCAAAATAAGGCTCCTGAGCCTAATGGATAAACAACATGAACTGGCCCTTCTACTTTAAGGTCTCGAAGCTGCAAACCAATTTCAAATCCAGAAGTTTTTGAGCCTTCCTTATAGTATGGCCTAAAGCTATTATTTGGAACAAAACTTGTTTTCCCTCCGCCTCGTTTTAATTCTTTTTCATTGGATTTATCACAATCTTTCATTGAAGTGATGTTGCAATCATCATAACTTAATGGAAGCTCAAATAATTTTTCCTCTTTTCCCAGATATTTCCTTATTGCGTCTTTCTTTAGCTTGCCAAGGCTTCTGGGTATATATGCATAGGTTTTTATTCCTAATTTTTTAGCCTGGTATGCTGTTGCAATAGCAAGGTTTCCGGTAGAGGCGACATATACTGTTTTGTATCCATCTTCCAGGGCTTTATTGAATGCTAAGGTAATTGGCCTGTCTTTAAAACTTCTTGTTGGCAATGATTTATCACAATCAAGCTTAAAATATAATTCAATGCCAAGCTCTTTTCCAATAAGTTTTGATTTTACTAATGGGGTAAAGCTTCTATTGGGGGCAACCTTAATTTCATTAACAGGCAAAAGCTCTTTTAATTTCCAGAATGTGTCTGGGCGCTTATTTAGCTCTTCTTTTGTCAGAATTTTTTTTATTTTATCGTAATCATACTTAATGTCTAATGGGCCAAGGCAAATATCATAGCAAACATTTACAAGTATTGAGCCTTGCTCATTTTTAAGCCTATCTAAAGAGTACTTCTCTCCGCAATTAAGGCATTCCAGATGGCTTACATGCCCTAGTTTTGTTGTTGTATTATCAGCACTTTCCATTTTTTGCGCGTAATTCAGGTATAAGTTTTTTTAAAATTTCTAATGTTTTTATTATTTCATCCTCTGTTGTGAATCTGCTTAAAGTAAACCTAATTGTTCCGGGGTATAGGTTAAAATCAAGGCCTATTGCTTTTAGGACGTGGCTTGGTTCAGCTTTTTTTGATGAGCATGCAGAGCCGGTTGAACAGCAAATGCCTTTGTTGTTTAGTTCTGCAAGCAGTTCTTCTCCATCTATTTCCTTAAAAGATACATTAACATTATTGCTTAATCTTTTTTCTTTATCCCCATTTAATTTTGTTCCTTCAAATGAGAGTATTCCATCAATTAATTTATTTCTTAAAGAATTAATTTTTTGAGTGCCTTCTTTAAATGCTATCTGGGCAGATTTTGCAAATCCGACAATTCCAGAAATATTTTCTGTTCCAGACCTTAAATTTTTTTCATGCCCACCTCCTTTTTGCCAACAATCTATTTTTGTTCCTTTTTTAATGTATAGTACCCCAACACCTTTTGGGCCATGGATTTTGTGGGCATTTATTGTTATTAAGTCTACTGGAACATTTTTTACATCAATTGGGACTTTTGTATAACTTTGACATGCATCAGTATGGAAATAAACTCCGTGTTTCTTGCAAACTTGGGCAATCTTAGCTATATCTTGAATTGTTCCTATTTCATTATTGCCATGAATTACTGAGACTAAAATGGTTTTTTTAGTTATTGCCTTTTCAAGCTTATCTGCATCAATAAATCCAAATTTATCTACATCAAGATAGGTAACATTAAAGCCTTGCTTTCTAATCCATTCACAAGAATCCAAAATACAGTCATGCTCAATTTTTGTTGTTATGGCATGATTCCCTTTTTCCTTGTTTGAAAAAGCTATGGATTTAATAACAGTGTTGTTTGATTCAGTGCCTCCAGAAGTGAAAATTATTTCATCAGGATCAGCATTAATAGTTTCAGCAATTGAGATTCTTGCGCGCTCTAGCCCTTCACAAGCCTTTTCTCCATATAGGTGGTTTGAAGATGCATTGCCATAGAGTTCCTTATTATACTCATTAATTACATCTGCAACTTCTGGATCTACTTGTGTTGATGCTCCATTATCTAAGTATATATGATTCATTTTGTTAATGATATATTCCCTATTTATATATCTTATTGAGATAAATATTCCTATAAGAATATTTTACTTATTTTTTAGGCCTAGTTATCTCTTTTCCAGTTTATCTAAAAGCTTACACGCATTGCATTTATCCTTAGAAGCAGCCTCTCCACATTTTATGCAATAATTTATTTTCCCATCTTTAAATTTCTCTTTCAATTTAGGAAGAATATCCAAAAAAGAATTGGCAATTGCATGTTACACTCCGTGCATTTATAGTTTTGTGTCCCATTTTGTTTTTTTCCATTTCTAACGATGTTTCTTAGTCCTTTTTTGTTGTGGCATATGCATTTCTTATTTGAGCATGCAACATCTAATTTCCTTCTTTTCTTTGGCATAATCTCACCCTTTTTATTAACAGTACTTATGTCCAATACTATTTAAGAACTAGTCTTTATATCCTTAGTTTTAGAAGTCAAACTCGAAAGGAATGCGGAGGAAATTAGATTTCAGGATCCCTGTCTCTGATAGGCCGTATCCACTTTCTAAATTTTGGTCCATTTCTTTTCACGACAATCTGTCTATCGTCACCTTTTTCACTATTTATATCATTATCATCCCCACTGTCGAAAGCTGCTGCTATTATGTAAGGCCGTGTAACAGTCCTAATGCCTAAGCCTTTTTTAGTCCTAACTGGAAATACTGAAATTGCAATAGAATACATAATTATGACATCATCA
>Ga0187833_10003562_pt1 | contig 15736 bp, 19 predicted proteins | sample ETNtaG_37_FD_167968 | JGI IMG/M metagenome (GOLD analysis project Ga0187833, IMG submission 167968) | Marine microbial and viral communities from oxygen minimum zone, Eastern Pacific Ocean - ETNP2014_SV_400_PacBio MetaG (Illumina Assembly) | ecosystem: Environmental > Aquatic > Marine > Hypoxic...
CTGCTTCAGCAGCAAGTAAAGCTATAGCGAATAGAGCAAAGACTCTGCCTGTCACACTAGCAACGGAAAGATATCTTGAAAAAACGACTAAGTTAAGGACGGCTGAATTCCCAATAATCTCTATCGAGAAGAGGAGTCTCAATGCGTTTCTCTTTGCTATAAGTCCATACACACCTATTGCGAAGAGAGCAACCGAAACTATTAGATATTGAAGTAAAGATTCCAACTACTTATTCCCTTTCTCCTTTTTAGCTAATGTAAGAGCTCCAATAAGAGAAGCTGCTAACAGTAGAGCCAATACTTCAAGCACAACCCAGTACTTGGAGACCAGCTGAACTCCTATCTGCATGAAAGAAACTGATTCAGTACTGACCACTATTGAGCCCAGCGTAGAGGTAACCAAAAGTAGACCAAATGCGAAAGCTAAGGTTAACCCTGTGATTATCCCGACACCCGTCAAACCGCTAACCTGTGGCTTAAGCCACTTATCTCGCTTCACCAACATAACTGTAAAGAGGATTAGAACAGCAACTGCTCCAACATAAACTATGATCTGAAACATTGCAACAAATGGCGCGTCCAAAAGGATGAAGAAACCAGCAATAGCCATCAGCATAATCGCTAGAGATATAGCACCATAAACAATCTCTTTTGCTTCCAGAGCCATGATAGCTGACGATACAGCCATAACGGAGAGGACTATGAATGCAAATTCAACCATGATATGCTCCCCTCTTTCCATATTTTATTTCGCAAGTTCCTTTGTACTTTGGTTTAATGGCGAGCTGTTCTGGTGTGAATAATAAACTCTCTCTATCATATGAGACAATTTCATATTCATTGGTTTCGAACAAGGCTTTAAACGGACACGCATCTACGCAGAAGCCACAATAAACACATTTGGCGTAATCTATCTGTGGAAAGCTGCACTTCTTGTTCACAGGCACTTTTTTTTCAGGTAAGTTTATCATTTGTATAGCTTGTGAGATCCCTTTACACATCATAACGCAGAGTGAACATCCTGTACATTTCTCTATATATAATATGTGTCGTCCTCGATAACCAGCTATACCAACCCCTTCTTTCGGATCGTATTGATACCCATCACCATAAAATTTAAGTTTCTGATTTGGGTACCTAAAAGTTAATCGTCTCATAAATAGGTGCTTCATCCCTGATTTTATTGCACTGAATAACTTTGAAACGAAATTCATACTAAATACCTCCTCCAAATGGGAACCAGCCCATTTGGAGTATAAAAATCGCGATAAATAGGTTGAGGAAGGCAAGGATAAGCAGCCTAGACCAACTGAACCTTAAAAGTTGGTCTATCCTAAACCTGGGATTTACTCCTCTGAGAATAATGATGGTAACCATAACTAGGAGTGTCTTTATTGTGAACCATTCGATTTGATTTATAATTTCGAATCCAGCTGGAAGAAATTGAGGACCATGCCACCCACCTAAAAAGAGGGTAGTAAATATACCAGATAATGCATAGAATCTTATGTATGTGCCTAGTTGAATACCGCCGAAAGCCATACTGCTGTATTCAGTTAGATATCCCATAACGATCTCTGACTCTGCCTCTGGAAGATCAAAGGGTATCCTTTCTAGCTCAGCGAGCAGGGTGATGAAGAAGACAATTGCACCTATTGGCATTAACACAATGAACCAGACGTTGGATTGAGCTTGTACAATATTGACGAGATCGAGAGATCCAGAGAGAAGGACAACGCTCAGAGCCGCTATTAACATAGGTATCTCAAATGCAATCATTTGGTGTAGCCCTCGAAGACCACCAATAAATGGAAACTTACTATAGCTGGCCCATCCTGCTAAAAGGACAGTAATGGGTGCAAATCCTATCACTGCAAAGACTATCAGCATGCTTACTTCGGATCTCATTATTAGCCACCCTTCACTCACAGGGAGGACTGCCAACAAAGTAGCTCCAATTGCATTAACTAGTAATGGGATAGTGAAGAAGATTAGTTTGTCTGAACGACTTGGAGAAATCAGCTCCTTAAAGATAAGTTTAGATACATCTGCTATTGGTTGCAGAATTCCTCCAATCATTCCTGCATACAAAGGGCCCACTCTCACCTGCATCTTAGCTAGAAATTTCCTTTCAAACCAGATGATCTCTGCAGCTATGATCGCTGCCCAGGTGTAACCAGGAAAGACAACAATCTTGAAGAAGAGTGAATTTATGCCGACTCCAAGACTATCAAGGTAATTTAGCATAACTATCGGGTTGCTAAGTGATTCGAGTAAAATACCGTTAAAATTACTTATAGCTGGGACCGTATAAATTAGTACTCCAAATATTATTATGGCTAAGATCAATAATCCGCCAAGAACAATAATTAACCTTTTCAGAAAATCTGGAAATGTCCTAATTTCGCTCAATTTATCTATCTGCCTCTACTGGCCAGTAATCCAAACTCCAGAATACAGGAGGAATATCTGCTAACAAGAGTCCTTTCAATATGTGGGGTATAGCTATCAAATTTCGGAATGAAGGTGTAATCAACCTAATTCTGTAAGGATTCATGTCTCCGTTACTGACAAGATAAAATGAGACAGTTCCTCTTGAAGCCTCAGCTCGAGAGAACACCTCTCCTGGGGGTGCTCTAACCTGTCCTCTCAAGTTTAGCTTCACTGGACCTGATGGCATATCTTTCAACGACTGCTTGATGATGGACATACTTTGTCGCATCTCTTCAATATGAATCCAAGCTCGTGCCCAAGAGTCGCAGTCCTTTGATACTGGGATATCAAAATCTAGCTTATCATAGACCGCGTATGGTTCATCCTTCCGAATATCTGCCTTCACTCCAGAAGCTCTAAGTGTTGGACCAACTACGCCTAGATTTATTGCATCTTCCTTTGATAATTTCCCAATTCCTTTTGTTCTATTTTCGAAGATGGGGTTGTTCATGAATATTCTTTCGTATTCAATAAGCCGTTTTTCAAAATAATTACAGGCATCATTTGCACGCGTCTTCACACCTTCAGGCATATCATTCCTTACTCCTCCAGGCAGTAGGAATGCGAAACCAACTCGCTGGCCAGATATCATTTGTGCAAGATCTATGAAGTGTTCCCTATCACCCATAGGCCACATAAACATAGTTGAGTGACCTACAAAGATGCCGTATATTGCAAGGTAGTATAGATGAGAAATTATGCGGTTTAGCTCAGCCATAATGACTCTGATATACTTGCCTCGTTCAGGAACCTCCAATTTCATAAGGCCTTCAACGGCTTGAACATATGCAAAGAGCATATTGCTTGAATCATGAATACCTGGTCTTTCAAAATGAGGAATATTCTGAATATAGTTTCGATATTCTGCTATCTTCTCCTCCCCTCGATGGACATATCCTGGATCAGGATTAACCTCAATAATTTTGTCTCCATCAAGTTTCACAATAAGTCTGAAGTGGCCTGCACCTGGATGCTGCGGCCCTATGCTGACAGTTAACTCTGACACTCTAATCTATCTCCCCGGATTCTTGAAATCCTTTCTGAGCGGCGGAATATCATCCCAGTCCTCAGGAAGAAATAATTTCTCTAATTTCGGGTGACCGTCGAATATTACACCCAACATCTCGTATGTTTCTCTTTCATCATATTCAGTGCTTGGCCAGACATCAGTGAGAGTTAATGTTTTAGGCTTTTCCCGTGGAATACGGTATACTAATGCTACCAATAGATCACTTAGATCTTTATGTTCATATGTTCCAGCATGGTAGACTATTTCGATTTCATTATCATTTGGGTAGTCTATACCTGATACTGAAACTACGTGATCTAGGTTTAACACAGTTTTTAAGTAATTAGCAGCTTTTTTGATGCTCTGATGTTTAATCTTTACTTTGATTCGTTTAGGTTTTATTTCAATGTCTAAGATGTCTTTTTTAAGTTTGACTGCTATGTTATCGGCTATTTTCTTCTCTCTTTTAGGGTGTTCCTGCTTGATTTCAGGTGTCCCTGACATATTTTTTGCTCCTGATCTTTGATGCACGTATCTTATTCTGTAGCATTATGAGTCCTTGAATAAACTCTTCAGGCCTCGGTGGACATCCTGACATGTAGACGTCCACAGGAAGTATTGTATCTACTCCCGGAAGGACATTATATGAGTCATAATAAAGGCCTCCACTTATGGCGCAGGCACCGAAAGCTATTACATATCTAGGTTCTGGCATCTGGTCATAAATTGTCTTAACTCTTGGCGCCATCTTTCGATTGACTGTTCCCAGAATAATTAGCACATCACATTGCCTCATTGCACCGAATGCTCCAAGCATGCCCCACCTTTCTATATCAAATCTTGGACCTGAAGTGGCTCCCCATTCTACACTACAACAAGCAGTTTCGAGGTGTACTGGCCAGAGTGAATATATTCGGCCCCAATTCACAATATATCTTAGTGGATCTTTTACCGAATATTCTAGAATTTCACTAAGTTTTCCTACAAATACATTAGAAGTTGATCCATTCACCATAATTCTCTTCTTCCAGCAAGGTGGAGGGCGTACCCCATTGGGACAAACAGTATGACCAAGAATCCAATAATGATACCTGCACTTGAGAAACCAATCTGAAAGTAAGAAGCTGCCCAGGCAAATATGAACATTGACATTACATCAAAGATTACAAACATCAAAAGGTATGCATAGTATTGCATCATGAAGTTAAGTCTACCTTCACCAGTGGGAATTTGACCACTTTCGAATGGCTGAGCCTTTATGGGATGGCGTTTACTGGGTGCCATAAGCGCAGGGAGAATGAGAGTTAAAAGAGTTGCAGCAGCACCAACTCCTGCAAGAGCAAGGAGTGGTAAAAAGTCACTACTCATCTAAGGCTCGGTTAATATTTGGTTATTTAAATGATACATAGATATTTAATAAAAAATATTTTGTCTTAAACAGAATAATTCATATTTTATTTTTAGATATAATGATTAAAAAGCTTATTATGCCTTTATAAATTGTAAATCTGTTATACATAAAGGGAAAGGTGTACAAAAGAAATGAACATCGCGATTATCGGTATGGGTGTAGCTGGTTCATATTTATCGTCAATGTTAAGTCAAGAGCATCAGGTATCAGGTTTCGACAGGCTCCAAAAGGAGAATTTTGACGCTGTATGTGCGTGGGGTACCGCGAAGGCGGGGATTGAGATATTCGCTAAGAATTGCGGTCTGAACTTTGAAGATTACATCACTTTTACGGGAAAAGAGATGCTGGTGGAGGTCAATGGCGAAATGGTGGATATTGATCTTATGGGTTTGTGTTGCTTCGATAAGATTCGGTTTATCAATGATATGGCTGACGGTATAAACATCGAGTTCGGTAAGTATGTTTCTAAGAATACACTAAATGACGATTATGATATGTTGGTAGATTCGACCGGTCTCATACGTCCATTACTTCCTAGGGTGAAAGAAGATCTCCTTATTCCATGTATGCAATACAGAGTAAAGTATAATGATCCTCCCTTCGACGATTTTTATGTTAAACCCTTTCCTGGTCTAAGCGGATATTTCTGGTACTTCCCACTTGGAGACGGCTTCTTCCATATTGGTGCAGGTGACTACTATCAACGGCATAATGAAGAGATATCAAATTTCCTTAAAAAATATCCTGCAGAAATAATAAAAAAGAACGGTCGACCAGTTAGGATATCTCCCCCCAGCCTCTGTGAGCCCTTCTATGAAGGGAAGGTTGTTGGAGTAGGTGAAAGTATTGGAACAGTCTACCCAATACTTGGTGAAGGTATAATACCCAGTCTTCAATGTGCAGATTTACTCTTAGAGAATCTTAATGATTTGTCAAACTATCGTAAACGAGTATTGGAAGAGTTCAAAATCTACGATTTGGTCTATAAAGTTATCAAATCGAAGATAGCTCATGAATTCAATGTTGCATCAAATTTCTATTCTCTTTGGTCAATATACCGCTATATGAAGAAAAGAGAAGATAGATATGGAATGAATATACGAATGAGAAAGTTGCTGAAGATAGTAGTAGGCTCCTGACAAATGGTGAAATCAAAGAACTCCAGTGTTGATTTTCGAGGCACTTTAGGAGATGAGCTAAAGGCTCGAAAGATAGCTCTCTGTATGACTGGAAGTGTAGCTGCAGTAAAAAGCCCTGAAATTGCTAGAGAACTGATACGCTACGGTGCAGATGTATCATGCATTATGTCAGATGGTGTGATGGATTTTATACAGCCAATGCTGATGGAATGGGCAAGCCAGAATGATGTTATAACTAAAATGTCTGGCCGGATGGAACATATACAACTAATAGAAGAAGGACCTGAAAAAATAGATCTTCTTCTAATAGCTCCGGCAACAGCCAATACCCTCAGCAAAATTGCATCCGGAATATCTGACACTCCAGTGACGTTACTGGCATCATCAGCTCTAGGATCAGGAATACCTATAGTAGCCGCCCCAAGCATGCATAGCTCACTTTGGTCGAACTCTGTTGTAAAAGAAAATCTAGATCGTCTTAGGACAATCAAGGTAGATGTTTTGACACCTCAGATAGATGAGGGGAAAGCAAAGATTACTTCAACTGAGGTTATAGTGGACGCAGTTATACGTCGTTTAACTCCACAGGATTTTTCTGGTATCCGCGTTTTTGTAACTGCAGGACCGACATATGAAAATATTGATCCTATACGGATAATAAGTAATAAAAGTTCAGGAAAGATGGGCTTTGCTTTAGCAAGAGAAGCTTGGAGAAGAGGTGCAGATGTTACCTTGGTATCGGGGCCGACAAAACTTACTCCACCCGTCTCAATAGATTATACTACCATAGTTACAACTAGAGAATTATATGATGTTGTGAAGTCAAAGCTTAATACAAAACATTATGATCTTTTTCTGGCGGCAGCAGCCGTAGGGGATTTTCGGCCTGTCAAAGCAATAAATGAAAAGATGTCCAGTAGATTATCTCAGTCATTTAATATGAAATTTGAGACAACCGAAAAAGTGATACATATGGTGAAAAAGATTCAACATGATATTTTCTTGTTACCATTTAAAGTTGAATGGAGCCTGAATCATGATAAAATGATTGAACGCGCTAAAATGATTATTCATGAAACAGATGCCGATTTGGTTGCTGTAAATGATGCATCTCTTAAGGGTGTAGCCTTTGATGGGGATACCAACCAAATTCTTCTATTGAAGAAAGATGGTGATACAATTGATATTCCATTGGATTCCAAACAGAGAATAGCCAGTCGGATTCTTGACGTCTTCATCGATATTGTTGGTAAACATCATCAATAATTCAGATTCAGGTGACTTAATGGAGTTTCAACTGAACCTCTCAGATATACCTTTCAATCTCGAAAATTCGTTGGAATGTGGACAGGTCTTTCGATGGAAAAGAGAGAATAGCTGGTGGGTAGCAGTTATTGATGATAGAGTTGTAAAGTTGAAACAGGAAGATAACTTACTGAATGTGATTTCCAGTTCCGATAGTACAAATGAAGAATTCATAAGAAAATATCTAAGGATTAATGACCCCCTCCCAGACATCCTTACATCAATTAATAGAGATCACGTAATGGCTACCGCTATCCATAAATTAAATGGACTTCGTCTTATTAAGCAGAGCCCTTGGGAGTGCCTTGCCTCCTTCATCTGTGCAACTTACAAAAATATAATCGGTATCAAGAATATGATATCGAACATATGCTTCCGACTTGGTCAAAGGATTGAATTCGAAGGTATCATTTACTATACATTTCCAGAGGCTGAAATTATCGCAAGTGCAGACAGACACACTCTTGAAGATTGTGGCTTGGGATATCGTGCTAAGTTCCTATTAGAGACAGCTAACCGAATCGCATCAAGAGAAGTTATCTTGGAGAATTTAGAATCTGCTAAATACGAAAATGTTAGAGAAATCCTCTTAGAGAATACTGATAAGGGGAAGATACTGCCTGGAGTAGGCCCGAAAGTGGCGGACTGTGTAATGCTCTTTTCTTTAGAAAAGTTAGATGCTTTCCCAATAGATGTTTGGATACGTCGGACTATCCAGAAGTATTATCCTTTTCTATTTGACAATGACTCAAATCACTCATTATCAAAATGGGAAGGTAATTCAATAGGATCTGTAGAGTACAAAGCTATTTCAAAGACGATGAGAAAATATTTTGGATCATATGCAGGGTATGCTCAGGAATATCTTTTTCATTATGCCAGAGAATCAAAGCTTGTTTCTTTTACTTCTGTGACTTCATAGTCTTATTTTTTTTTACAATTTTGGATTTTACAGTAGGAATAGTAAACCAACCCTTTAAGGCATTGACATTCCTATCCCATTTGGAAGTTCTCCTCGAATCTACTCGAAGTCCGAGGCGTCTTGCCTTTCTTGCATCAAGCTCTACAGAAAGTAGCTCGGATCTAGAGAAACCTTTTCCATTACGAATCTTCGTAATGTGTTTCAATGGTCTTGAAATAGTAGCTGAGGGCACATCTTTTTTAACTATAGGTTTCTCAATCTTCTTTTCCGGTTTTTTTGCAATCTTTGCCTTCTTTTCTGGAATTACTTTTCCATTTTTCTTGGGTTGACCGCTATTTTTTTTCAGAATCCTAGATGGTACCTTTCTATTCTTTTGTGGTTGTTTTGACAATTCCTATCCAATGAGTCGATGGTAATCTATGTTTTAGACTTTCTGGTGAAAGCTAAAAAGCATGGTTCACGACAGAAATAATACTCCCTGTCATCAATTATCTTCATGACATATGTTTCAGCGACAATTTCTCCGCAATTGTCACATTCTATCTTGAAACCTAAGTTTGGACGGAGAACTGGACCTGCAATATCTTTCACAGTCTCTATGATGAAACTGCTTTCTGCTGTCTCCACACCTTCAAGACTACTTAATTGAAGTGTTACTAGCCTATCAAGTGTCTGCATATCTGGTACATGTAATTTCAAGATTATATCATATTGACCTGTAGTTAGATATACCTCACTTACCTCGTCTATATCTCTAAGTTGCTCAACTACAGCTTTGATATTTGGGAGCCTTGCTTTTATAGAAATGAACGATGTAATTATATTGGTTATGGGTTGAAGTTCTACAGATGCAGTTAAGTTCTTTATTACACCGAGATCTTTTAATCGAATAATTCGTGATCTTGCTGTTGGAATACTAATATTTGCTGCCAATGCGAATTCTTTCAATGAAGCTCTGGAATCTTCTCGAAGAAGAGAAAGTATTTTTAAATCAACTCTATCTAAATGTGTCAATATCAAAACTCACAGGTACCTGAAGGAATATTTCTCAGATTTAAGGTTGAAGTTTTCAATGCTTACACTTTAACTTTGTCCTGTTTTATATTCGATCGAATTTTTGTTGATAAGAAGTAGAGAGATGCCATACTAAATACCCAAAAACCTGCAATCAGAAGGGGATTAATTGTGCTACGAGGGAAAATTGTTTCGCCTCCTTCATATACTGCACCTGTAATAGGATTCAATAGACTCTGAGCTGGGGCATAATCATCAGTAAGAATTGGTAGATGCACTGTTCTTATTTCATTATCAAAATGTGTTGAAGCATATTCAGTTAGTTTTTCACTTCTTTTCGGAGTGTTTTTTGCCATTTCTATGAGGTCTGCCTTATTATATAGAGTCTGGTTCTTGCTTCCAATTAGTATAATGTTCTGAACCTGAGACAGAGAACTTGTACGCGTATAGAATAAATAAACATGCGGAAGGACTTGATTCACTGTTTTATATTCAGCTCTAAGTAGGTCAGATGTATCACCAACTAATGATGATATTAAGTTTGAAACTAATACACCGTTTTGGTTTAGATGTTCTTCAATAGATTCCAAAAACTCTAATGTCAATAAGTGAAATGGAGCATATGTCTTTGAATAAGCATCTAAGACTATTAGATCATATTTCACATCAGTTCGACTTAGGAAGATTCGACCATCTGCTACGAAAACTTTTAGGCGCGGTTCATCTTTTAGATTGAAGTAGTCCTTAGCTATATCTACTACTTGTGGATCTATCTCAACAACATCAACAGATATCTCTGGATAGTCTTGGAGGAATTTTTTAGGTCCAGAGAATCCGCCTCCTCCGATAAAGAGAACATTTTCTATTTCTGGGTTGAATACAAAAGCTAGGTGAAAATAATCTGTGTACAAGAATACTGAATTATTGGATCCATTAAGATACATGGCACTATGAGGCATACTATTCAACCAGAGAGTTCTAACACCTCTAATTTGACTGTCAACGACATTGAGACTGTTGTATGGTGTATCTGTTTGAAACACTAAATCTCCAGAATAAATCGATAATGTTCCTGCTAGAAATGCAGAAGAGGGCATCATCAGACTTCCCGCTATTATGATGACAAATATTCTCTCAATATTGGCTAATCCAATCAGGGAAACTGAAATCAATATGACTCCAATCGAAAATATTATTGATCTTACACCGAATGAAGGAACGAGCAAGAAAACAGTGAAGAATGTTCCTAATATACTTCCTCCAGTTGATATCGAGTATAAGCTTCCTGAGATCCCGCCGATTTTAACAATATCTTTTGCTGCCAACCTTATTGCATAGGGTGAAACCATTCCTAGTAGAATCGTTGGGGCAGCTAGGAGAAGAGTTGTGGCCAATAAAGGACCATACTGCTCACCTAGTCCTGAATAAAAAACCAATTCAAGGACTAGCGGTGAAGATATCGGGACGAGAATTGTAAAAATTCCTGCTGCAAGGATAATTATGGAGAATGTTCGGAAACTAGGTAATCTATCTGCTAATTTACCTCCTAAAAAGTATCCAATTGCGAGAGATGACATTACTATACCTATCAGACTCCCCCATACGAAGACGCTGTTCCCAAAAACTGGTGCTAGGAGTCTGCTGCCCATTATTTCTAGTGCCATAACCGCTGCGCCTGCTACAAAAACATTGAACCGTATGCTCCAGATAGCTTTTGGTAAATGCAATTTCTTGTATCGCTTCCTAATCTAAAATTACGGGTCTTATTGCTCTTGCTGTCTTGAGATAACTCTTATCTTAAATGGATACTTTCTATAAATATGTGTTGAGTATTGTGGAAAGTTAATAATATTGTTCTGACAGGTTTTCAAGAAAAAAAGTTGAAGGATATCTCTAGAGATGCTCATCCCAACGAGGGATGCGCATTTCTTCTTGGCCATGTCAAGAAAGATACATTGGAAATATCGGATATCCTACGAACAGAAAACATGGATAGATCCAGAGTTACATTTCATATTGATCCCAAAACAGTTTTTGAAACATATGAGCGAGCTGATAGAGAGAATAAAACAGTTGGTATATTTCACTCACATTCTGCTCCACCTCGACCGTCTTCTGTAGATATTCAGTATATGGAAGTGAATCCGGTCGTTTGGCTTATTATTTCAACAACCACCAATAGTTTGGCAGCATATCAGCTCATAAATGATCAACTACGAACTATTAAGATACTTTCTAAGAAAGATAATGTGTAGAAAACGATTAAAGATTATATACCGAATATCAATGATAGGACATTGTCCCGCGGTAGCTCAGCTTGGCAGAGCTTCCGACCCTCCCTGAAAGAGGGGGAGACGCTGTAGAGGCCGGCTTGAGGCTGACTTTACCAGCCTGTCAAGCTTACACATGGATACCGGGATGTCGTCGGTGAGTTGAAGAGAGTATCTTCAGTTCGGCGAATTCAAAATGGAGTGATCAACTCCATGGTAATCCGACCCGCGGGACCATAATTATACTGAAGACTATGTAAAATATAAATTCAAGGACATCTAATTTTATAACATTCTTTTAGGCGTATAATGATGGGTGTTCATATGATTGACATTCACGAAAAGAAAGTTCAGTATCGTGAGGCTACGGCGACTGGGGAGATTAGGCTTACTGCTGAAACCCAGAAGAGGATAAAATCTGGTGAAGTTAAGAAGGGTGATCCAATGCAGATTGCCATTATTGCAGGTATTCAAGGCGCGAAGTTGACTCCTACAGTTATTCCATTGTGTCATCCGTTGTCTTTAGAGCGTACTGATGTGAAGTTTGAGTTTATTAATTCAGGTTTGAAGGCCACAGCAACAGTGGTTGCAACTGGCAAGACAGGGGTCGAGATGGAAGCTCTTGTTGCAGTTACAACTGCTCTTTTGAATATTTGGGATGTGCTTAAGATGTATGAAAAGGATGAGAATGGACAGTACCCATTTACTGAGATATCAAATATTCGTGTTGTTAGGAAGGTGAAACGATGAAACCTTACCAAGAGCATCAAAAGGCGGCGCCGCATGATGTTAAACTAAGCATTATTACGGTCAGCACATCCAAATATCATGACGCACAAAACGAAAAGGAAGTGGATGATCAATCAGGAGCATTAATCAGAAAGATGGTTGAGAAGACTGGTTACCAGATTGTCTCGCAGAAACTTATTGATGATAATATTGAGATGATAAGACTTACCCTTTTCAAAAGCATATATGATGAAGGAGCGGAGGCTGTTATAATAACTGGCGGAACCGGTATATCGCCAAGAGATGTAACCATAGAATCAATTCACCCTCTCTTCGATAAAGAGCTTGAGGGTTTTGGAGAAGTTTTTAGAAACATTAGCTTCCATCAGATCGGTTCTCCTGCCCAATTGTCTAGAGCAACTGCTGGTGTAATCAATGATCGGATTGTTTATTGTATCCCTGGATCACCAAATGCGATTGAGCCAGCATTAGAGATTATTCTTCCTGAGCTTCCTCATGCTGTATCTATGGCAAGAAAGTAAACAGCATCTTCAGCCTCTTAGCTCGGTGAAACGCATAGAGTAAATATTTGAAACTTCTTCCTTAATATCACAATCTTTGCATATACATGATTGAAAGACCTTAGAGGATTGACATGCATCTTTGTATTTACATTCTTCACATTCGATAGAAGCACCGCATATGAAGCACTTCAGCAAAACCACTACATTCTCTTTTAACGTATTTCCCAGTATAGTTGTCACAAGACCCAAATCAGTTTCGGAGGAAGCAAGGAAACCTCTGGTCTTGTCATACTGTAATCCTGCATCTTTAACAAGACTTCTAAAAATATCTCCTCCTACTTGAGGCATTCTGAACCATTCTCCAACAATTATTTTCATCCTTTTCGTATCTCCTGTGAAACTTTTTGAGCTTCCCTCCTGAGAACCTTTACAGATGATTCATCGAGATGCAATCCATCTATAATACGTTTTTCATAATTCTTCAAGTTACTGAGTAACACGATATAGGGTAGATAGAATAGTATTGCATCTTTACTTGATAAATGATATTGCTTCGCAAGACGTAAAGAGATATTTTTGAGTTGTACTCTATCATTCCATATTCTTAGTTGAAGTTTCCATGGCAAAGATTGTTCACTATATCGGACTTGTGTACCTTGTAAGGCGGTAAAGAGTGAGCCTGCAAGTATTCGATCGAAGTATCTTAATAATATCCAATTGTGGTTTTTACTGATTTTTGCTACCAATTCATCCGCTTTAGAGAGCTCTTGCATAATTTCAATCAGCTTTTCCCCATCTAATTTACTGCAAAGTATGCTTTGAAAGATGGCTCGAACCTTGTCTCTTGGCTGCATTTTGCAACCGCTTAATGCCAAATAAGCTTCCTTGTTTGTGGAGGCGTCAAAGAATATTTTTAATGATTCGATTGGGCTTATTTGGATGTCCCGCAACTCTGAAATTATTTCTTCGGTTCCTGAAGAAGTGATTTGTGCAGTATTTATTGCAGCTCTTACATCGCCATAGGCATCCCTTACAATCATCTCCAGTTTTAATTGGTCTATTGTCAGACCTTCTCTTCTAAAAATATTTTTTACAGCTATTTCAAGAAGCTTTGGAGGAACCCTTCGGAACCTAAATACCTGTGAACTCTTAATCAGCCGAATCATCTTCTTGTTATCTTCAACATTGGCTACCATAACGATAGGATTTCTACTATTCTTGATTAAATCCAGAAGAAACTCTATCCCACCTTTATCTTGGCGGCCATAAATACCGTCAACTTCATCTAAAAATATCAATATCTTTTCTTCAAACAAAGTTGAGTTGGTCCTTGATGGACCTAATCGTTTCTCAAGTTTGGTCTTCGTTCTAACATCACTTGCATTCAATTCAAGAACTTCATATCCAAGGTCCTTTGAGACAGCGTGGACGAGAGTAGTCTTTCCTACTCCTGGAGGCCCCAATATGAGAGATGGTTTACTCTTCTTTCCCCAATTCTTGAGCCATCTAATGAAATTGAGTCGGGTCTCCTCATTACCAATGATCATGTTAGGATTTGTAGGACGGTACTTTTCAACCCACATGGCAACTCAACTAGGTCTAGTATGATGCTCCTATAATGAAGATAAGCATACCTATTATCATACCAATCAATGCCAGTTTCTTTATTTGCAGAGCTTTCAACTTTGAGTAGTCCATAATTATTCTTACTGCTGCATATATGAATAATATATCTGGAATTAGAATAAGTACTGTAAAAACGATTCCAACTTCACCTACGAGGATTGGGATAACAGTGGAACCTACAGCTCCGAGAAAGAAGAATGCACCTGCATAGGCAGCAATTCTAGATCCATAAACTCTTGCAATTGACTTAACCTGTCTTGCGGCATCCCCATTCACATCTGCGATTGTCTTTATGATTTCTCGTCCAGTGGCTGCTAGAAATGAAGTGAGTGCAAGGAACCAAAGTAGGCGATCATCTATCATTCCAACAGTAGCTCCTCCATAGATGTAAGGTATAGCTACGGAAGCTGCCACCATCATGTTGCCTAATAACATCTGTTTTTTTCCTCGGTAGTTATATATCCATGCTATCGCGGCAAAAACCGAGGCAATAATGAAAGTGTCTAGACCGATAAGAATGGAAGATATTAATCCAATAGTTAACATTATACCTGCAAATACTGCTGCGGTTTTTGGATGAATTCTACCGCTTGCTAAAGGTCGATCTGGGCTGTTAATTCGATCTACTTCCAAATCATACCAATCATTTACTACCATAGAATAGCTTGAGATGAGAAAGCCTGTTAAGAAGCCCAGTAATGTTGGTACTGAAAGTAGTTGATTAGGGGCTGAAACAGATATACCGACGATTACAGCAAAGCCCACCATTATTGAATTTACAGGTCTAGTGAGTAACATGAGGTCTATCGTTTTGCTCATGATCGGTTCTTCTCGCTATCAGACTTGAGATGAGTTCTAGGGAGTAGTTTTAAGGTTTTCAAGTCTTTCGCGTGAAATCTTGTAGTAAATAACTTCACCTCTGCTTTCTATAACAGCAACTATGGGTTCTTTTCCCATTCTTGAAATCTGGTCTACAGATTTACTCATGTTCTTTACAGTTATTTCTCTCCCTTGATCAAGTCCAGATACTACATATTTTGCAGGTTTTACTCCAAACTCGCCCCTACTGTAAACCCTAAAATCTACGCCGAAACCAAAACCTTCCTTTGCAACATATCCTCGGCTCCTCAAATCTCGATATATCAGAAACTTGGTCCAGGCATCTGGGTCCCGTTTGAGAGAAAATTCAACCATATCGTCAAGTGTGATTATTGCTCTACCTTTTCTGACCTTCAGTCTTCCTGTATAGATAAGAAATAATGTTTCATAATCTTTCAATATCAATTTCTTGCCT
>Ga0187833_10003563_pt1 | contig 15735 bp, 20 predicted proteins | sample ETNtaG_37_FD_167968 | JGI IMG/M metagenome (GOLD analysis project Ga0187833, IMG submission 167968) | Marine microbial and viral communities from oxygen minimum zone, Eastern Pacific Ocean - ETNP2014_SV_400_PacBio MetaG (Illumina Assembly) | ecosystem: Environmental > Aquatic > Marine > Hypoxic...
TGATCTCTACGATATTGCAATTGATAAAGAGGAGAGAAGATCAAGCTTAGAGGAATACTACAACCTCTACACTGGCAATCAAAACTCTGGATATTTATCATTATTCCATGAAAAACTCTTCATCCTCAAAGGATTATTCAACTATAAAAGAAAGGGATTTTCAATAGGTGGCCAAGAGATAAAATCAGGAGGTATCACTTTCTATGATTTTAAAGATCCTGAAAAAAAGTATTATCCTATTATAGAGAGTCAGGATCCAAATAATGTCGTCAATCTAAAATTCGCTCAAGATAATCCTGTTTTTGTTGAGGCAACGATAGATGGAAACTACAAAGCGCACTTTGAGGATGCTTTAGTCTATGAAATAAATCAAAAACAATTCTATGGATGGGAAAGTGTAGGAACACCTCCTGTATTAGTAAAATTAACCTCAAGCCATGAGCCTATCTATGTTGATAACTCTATTGAAAGAGGAAAAAGAGTATTAGTAACTGGGAATACAAGGTTTTTCTCAGAGCAAGATTCTAGCCAGGAAGTTTTCCTAAGAACAATGTATGAGTATGAGCAGGACTTTGAGTTTTGTGTGGACAAAGTAAGGCCTGCTTATTTCGAAAATAAAGATCAATATACCATTATGGATTGGATGAAAGAATGAAGAAAGCGCAGAGTGTATTATTTGGAGCTGTAGGGATTGTTTTTATAATTACCATTGCCCTGATCATGTTTGTTAGCCTGCAAGCTGCTCAAATAGAGCCGTTTGATGTCCCTCCATCAGAGGTTGGGTTTTTTATCACAAGCTCTTATGAGTTAGGATTGCGATGTTTTATTGAACAATTAGGAGTTGGAGATGGAAATCTGGTTTTAGGGGATGAAAAGGATTTGAATAAACAAGGAGAGGATTATCTTTTGAAAACTCAGGAGGTTTTGCCAACAAATGTTTCAGTGTTCCATGGAAGAGAGGTTGTGAATAATAATGAAAATATTGTTTTGGAGTTATTAAATACTCGTGTGAGTGCGTTTATTACAAAAGACTTTGGAGTGCAGATTGATGATGGAATCTATGAGTTAGAGAAAATCCATACCTCTGTTCCTGTTCGTTTGAAGTATTTAATGAAGTCAAGGGATTCAATTAAGAAAGTTGATCCTTTGCAACTTAGTGATAAACACCTTGATCTGGATACTTTAAGATCAATAGATGTAACTATTGATGTTTATCAGAAAGGTGAAGATAGTTTAGTAGTTTTTAATGACAATCAAAGTGTTCTAAGAAATGTTGATTATAAGTATGGTTTTATTAAGTAGTTCTTTCGAAAGATTTATATATAAAGTAAGATTAATCTTACCTAGGTGATAATAATGGAAATCGGCATTACAAAAATGAGCTCAAAAGGCCAGGTGGTTATCCCCGCTGAATTGAGAAAAGGTATTCGGAAGGGCGACAAACTGGTGATCATTCACAACAAAGACCAAATCATAATGAAAAAAGCAGGCAAAATCGAAAAAGCTTTTGAAAACGAATTAGCATTCGCTAAGGAAACTGAGAAAGCTTGGAAGCGATATGAGAAGGGAGAATTCAGAAGCATGGAGAGTAAGGAGTTCTTAAAGAAATTGGATCAATGGTGATAGTAGAGTTTCATCCTCTTTTTGAAAAAAGAGTAAGGAAATTAAAAAACAAACAATTAAGAGATAAGATTAAAAAGCAAATTAAGAAAATAGTGGATAATCCAAAGATTGGCAAGCCGATGATGCATAGTAGGAAGGGCACCCGAGAGGTTTACATCCCCCCGTTCAGATTGTCTTATGCTTGGATGGACAACAAGATTATTCTATTAGAATTTTATCATAAGGATAAACAGTAGATTTGGTTTTTCTCTATAAGTATGGCCTCATAAAGTGATTGTGGACTATAGTATCATTACTACGAAGAGGTGTTTCATAGGTTATTGTTTCTGATTGGCAGGTTTTTAGGTTTTCTAACCCAGTTTTGATTTGACTATCACTAACCCTAATTCGCAGTTCGCCGTAGCAGGTATCTTTGTTGACCAATCCAAAAACATAGGATGTTTCTCTAGGGTAAAATGTCAAATCTGCTCTAAGGAATTGTGCCTTCTTACCAACAAATACAATAGGACTAGTATCCTCCACAAGAAAACTAATATCAAAGACTTGGCCTTTCTTTAGTAAGCCTATGATAGCTCCTTCATCAATTAAGCTACAGGTGGTTTCATCTTCCATGTGGAGATCTTGCTGACTCATTTACAATGAAAACACTGTTTTCTTTATAAAACCTTACGATATATTTATAAGTTCATATTGATTTTTGTCCTCCAAGAATGGCAAATAAGTTAAGGAATTTTGTTAGAAGAACTAGCATGATCTTTGCATGCCTAGCTGCGCTATCTACTTCTGTGAAGGATGTTGTTGGTGAGCCTGCTAAAAGTGCAGAGGAATATGCCGAAGATGCAAAGACTGCTGATGATAATAAGAATTGGGCAGAAGCTGAGAGATTGTATAGATTAGCTAGTAAAGAAGATCCTAAGAATGCTGATTACGCTGGTGGGTTGGCTAGAGCCCTTACCCTTCAGAAAAAATATGATGAAGGATGGAAATTAGTTAAAATAGCGTATGATCTAGACATGAAAGATAATGGACAGATTGATGGTTCTTTCAGAGTCTATGATATGGGACTACGTTCATTTGGTATCGCTCGTCGTCTCGAAGCAAAGAATAAGATTGAAGAAAGTCTTCCTCATTTCAAAGAAGCACATGATTTCGCTCAAGAATATTTGAAAGGAAATAATTTACGCAAAGATCTAAAGTATAAGAGTAGTAGAATAGTACTGTATGTTACAAAATTTAGAAAAGAAGCTCTAAAAAATAATCCTTAGAGTAATGTTTAAATAGTCAATTTCTGAAATATGCTATATGAAGAAGATATTGATAGCTTTGCTCATATTTAGTATGATTTTACTAGGATTGGATGCTCTGGCGCAAACCGGACTGGGAGACTCATTTTTAGACGATCCTCCACAAGAAGAATCCAACCCATTCGATGATCCAAATACTTTAACAGCAGAACAAATGATGGGTGATCTTGATCAATTTGAAGCTAACTTTGATGATTTAATGAAGAATCCTAAATCAGCTGCACAGATTGCTGAAATATACGCCAATAAAAACAATGGGGATTTTGCGAAGGTTTCGCACTTGTTTAATGATTATACTGAAGCAACAGGTAATGATAAATTAAAAGCAGATCTCAATAAAGGAACAGAAGGAAGCTACAAAGATGGGACATTAGAAGTTGCAGAAGCTAATTCTCTAGGCACAGAATCAGAATCAAAAACATCAATAGAAGGAACGAACATAAAAGATGGAAAGATTACTGAAGATGGGACTTTCAGTGCAGGTTCTCTAGAAGAAGGCTCAATAGCAACGCCTGACTTTGTGCTAGGAGAAGGAGACTCTGGTTTAGATGCTTCTTTCACTGAAATGAACTTTCAAAATGCAGAAAATATTGAAGTGCAACCTAATGGTAACTTCAGGGCTGATTCAATGGAATCTTTATCATTATCAAGACCTCAGTTCCAACTCTACATGGATGATACTCAACATATTAGGAAAAAAGCTCTGCCAGTAAAAGCTACTGAATTAAAGAATGCAAAAAATGTTGAATATAGAGACGGAATCCTAAAAGCAGAGGCAGCTGACACTGTTACTATTGACGGAGCAGAATCAAAGAGAGTGTTTGACTTAACAGTAACCCCTGCTGAACTAGATGTTAGTATTCCATCAGAATACATAAATGTCCCAGCTTTAAAGTTTGAGCAAGCACAATCATTAACTGTTGCAGGTTATCAATACAACAATATTAAAGATGTTGTTGCAGTTATCCAAGACAACATGATTCTCTACATCCAGCTTACCTCTGGTGCAGACAATAATGAGTTAACCTTCCCAAATCCTATTCCGAGAAGCCCAAAAGAGATAGCAATCATACTACAAAAAGATAAAGACCTGCAATATCTGCTTAAAGACACAGATGTCAAGATAATAACAACTTTGAAGGAATTAGTTCTTAAGAGCCTTACTCCCGCAGAGATAAAGATACTCTACGATGATTTTGTAAGAAAGCGAGGCCTTAACGCAGTAAGAAACACAGAGAGCGATACTGTGTATTTCTATTTGGAAGATATGTATAAGAGATTTACCCTAAATTTAATGCCTGTTCCTACAGAAAAAATTGAAGTAATAAAAAACATATTCAATGGGTTTTACAGCAATCAGGCGCTTCAAAATAAAATATTTGACTTGCTTACTGAAGATGAACAAAATAATCTAGTAAACAGATTCATTGTCATGAAGGGTTATGATCTTGAAGCAACGTATTCAGACAGCCAAAAGAGATCATTTGTCTATCAGTTTTTACAAAAAGCGCTGATAAATAAGTTTATTGATTCCATTGACAGTGTGAGTAAAGATAAAATCCTTCAGATAAAATCACTACTAACTGAAAAAACAGTAACCAAAAAAGGAAAGCAGATTAATATTGTTACAGGGGATACAACTACCACTGGTTTCCTTACAGATGATAAAAGAATAATAAACTCAACAACTGATGGTAATGGCAAGCTCTTTGTAACAGAAGGAACACCTCCTGCGTATAGCTTTGTTAATCAAACAGTAAACTTCAATCATGAGGATTTTAGGGATGAGGTGATGGGAAGCGAGGATGCTGCAACTGCTGAGATTGATGAGGATTTTGGATTCGAGTGCATGACCCTCGTGCCTAACTCTGAGTTTTTCTACCATGACAATAGATTAGAAAAGAGTTTTAGCGTTGTCTCTCCTGAGTTTTACTCATTATGCATAAAACGTGACCAATCCCAGATTATTGATGAGAATCTTCTCTGTGAGAATTGCGGTTATGTAAATTTTGTTAACAGAAGCATTGTGTTGAACGGAATTGTGAACTATGGAAGGATTCCATTTTATTTTGATAACCAATTTAGATTTTACAGCAATGATTTCTTTGCAATCTATGAATCCTATGATGAAAAGAATAATGGAATCTTTGTCATGGATGATGATTTTATCATGGTGAATTTTTTATTGCTGCAAGATGCGGATAATGCCCAGTTTTATTATGGATATTATCGTATTGCTGAGAAGGATGGCAAAACAATAGTATCTCTTGTTGAGGATCCAAGAGCAAAGGCTATTGAAGGCTTTGTGGGAAAGGACATGATTTTACAGGAGAGTGCGGGTGCGCTTACGAAAAAGGATAGTGTTGTTTTAACTGATAAGGATGCTCAATTTACAAAAGGAGGTTTGTTAGATGGGTTTTTTAAATAGAAAAGGGCAGAAGCTCTCTATATTCATCATACTAGGAGTTTTTATTATCCTTGTATTTGGGATTGTAAATTATAGCAGTAATTCTCTCCCCCCTGTAAATATTAATGATCCTGCAAGTGTGCAAATCTTTGTTGAGAGCTGTATGACTCTAACTATTATGGAAGGCCTGGGTGTTTTGGGAAGCCAGGGCAGCATAGAGCCGCAGCCTGATTTTGAAAATATGCCTGATAAGGTGTATCGGTTCTCAGATGAGAACTACTTAGTGAGAGGAGAGGTAAAAACACAGTTAGAGGGGTATGTTGAAGACAATATCAAGGATTGCTTATCAAAAAGCAATGAGTTGGTTTTGCCTTCTACCGATGTTGAGGCTGATGTAGTCATAAGGAATGATAGCGTTGCCTTAAAGATGAGTTATGGAATTGAGGTTTTTTCAGAGAATAGGAAGCGAGTCTTTGATGCGTTTACTGTCAATGTGCCTTTATTATTGGGTAAAATCATAGGTCATGCAGGGACTGTAGTTACACAAGGGATTGTTTTACAGGATTATGAAGATGTTGGTATAGTTGTAGAGAGATTAGATGATATTGTAGTGGTTAGATTGTATGACAAGGAAAACAAATTAAAAGAGAAAGATTTTTATTATAGGTTTGTTATGGGATCTTAAGTTTTTCTTTGATGAGATGCATATCTCCCTGCAATGTTTTCATATTAGATTGCAATGCACCCATATCCGACCGTAACGAACCCATATCTGATTGTAATGAACCCATATCGTCCTTGACATTTCCAAAACCATTTTTCATGTGAATTTTCATTTCTCCAAATTCCCTATTTAACTTAGCAAATAATCCAAAAAGCGCTACAGTAATTCCTATATTAAACAGATCAAGGGTGGGAGATCCTCCTAATAACAATTGCAGAGCCCAGTAGATAACTAATAGGCTCATTCCTACAATAAAGACTTTCAATGCAATGTCAACCATATTTTTCTTATTCATTATACACTACCTTTTATAAGCAACTTGACAAATACTAATGTTATCAATATTAGCATTGTGAACACTAAAACTTCAATCCAGTCAACTTTCTTAAATGTGGATAGTTTGAGCATCTTTACCATTGAGTTTGCTATTACCATAATTATACTTGAGGTGTTGTTCTTTATATAATTTGCTCTTGATAATTGGAAGATTTCCGAGAATTAATAGTTCTCTTTTTATCTAGTCCTGCATTTCTGCACTTAAAGCATTTCTCAGTATATTGATCTTTCTCATCCAAATCCAAGAACTTAAGGACATAAGAGTCTTTAATCATCTCGTTAGTATTCTGTGGAATGAATTTTTTGTTCTAACTCTTCTTCACAACATTTATAATTCTCAGGAATTCCTAAAAATTCTAATACGCAAGTTTCTTTGATAAGGTCTTCTTCCTTTTCAATAATCTGACCCTTCTTAGCAAGTTTCAAAACGCCTTTTTTATCTTTACTTAATGCTATCCTATAAAATAAAGCAGAATTTTTCTGTCTTCTTAATTCTCTGACACTCCATCTTTCTTTTATGCACTGTTGTTCATAAAAACTTCGTTCTAGATTATCGTCTATGCTTAGGATTTCTACATAATGGCTCCATCTCAATTTAGCAGACACTGTCTGCCATTTCTTAAATCAAGAGTTTTCGAGGTTTAAATACCCTACCTGCATCTGTCTTGTGGTTCTTGGGGGGAGTGGCTAATGCTCTAGAATTCCAGGGTTTTAAGCTCTAAGGACTGTTATCGTAAGGGCTTCGATTGTCTTGTGAGAAAATCCGGAAAACACCAAACTAACTGTAAAATTTATAAACTCTAAAATTAAAAAGAGATGAGAATGGCAAAAAAAGGGGTGAACACTAAAGAGATAGCTGCGCTAGCTAGAGAACTTCTTAAAAAAGAAGAAATATTAGAAAAGAAGCTAAAAGCTTTAGAAAGAAAACATAAATCGCTTCAGAAAAAAGAAAAAGGATTGGAGATTGCATTAAAGGACGACCAGAAGCTTGATGAAACAATCAGCAAGAAGCAAAAGTTCATAGATTTCTTCAAGTCAATAAAAAATGTCTTGAAGAGCGATAAAGGCAATTCTGTGGTTTTGCCAAATGTTTCTGATGAATTAAAGACACTTGTTAATCAGATGAAGATTGAGATTTTAGAGGAGATAAATAAAAGAGAAAGTCCCCTAGAAGTGAAGCAGCCAATGGTCCAAAGTAAAGTTTTGAATCAACCAGGACCTGAGGTTAAGTTCGAGATTGATCAAGCTATTAAGAGATTGCATGAGAAAATAGAAAAGAGTCATGACTTAACTTCTGAGATGGCAACAAAAAGTGTTGTGAAAGAGCATGCTGTCGAGGAGACTCCAAAACCAGGCATAGTTCATAGAATTAAAGATTTAAGGAAAAAGATTGTTGAGGGGCATAGGAAAAAGGATCCTCCCAAGGAAGTTGTAGAGCAGATAAATCCTTCAAACTTTGCATCTATTTATGCAAAAAAGTTAAAGAAATTTGATTTTGATGGTTCGATAAAGGAAATAGAAGAGAAGAAGCCATAAAGTTTATATAAAGCCTTCATGTTTCAATTTCTATGGAATTAGTGAAATGTATGTCAAAGGCTAAACTTCCTACAAAGCATGGGGAGTTTACGGTTTATGTGTATGAAGATAGTAATGGTTCTCAGAATCTTGCTTTAGTCAAAGGGGATTTAGACAAGCCTGTGTTGGTAAGAGTACATTCTCAATGCACAACAGGGGATACGCTTGGTTCTACTAAGTGTGATTGTGGAGAACAGTTAGAGAGTGCTCTTTCGCTTATTGGTAAGGAAGGGGGAGTTCTGCTCTATATGGCTCAGGAAGGTCGTGGAATAGGGTTGGCTAATAAGATAAAGGCTTATGATTTGCAGGATCATGGAAAGGATACTGTAGAAGCGAATGAAGAGCTAGGTTTCAAGGCTGATGAGAGAGATTACACTATTGGTTGTCAAATATTATCTGATCTAGGGGTTACTAAGATTAAGCTGTTGACTAACAATCCTAAGAAGATAGATGGCTTGGGCAAGTATGGCTTAGAGATCGTTGAAAGGGTGGCTTTGATTGGAAAGGTTACTTCAGATAATGAAAAGTATTTGAAAACTAAGAAGGAGAAATTAGGTCATTTTCTTGAAGATAAGGGGATTGTTAAGTGATCTCCTCCACCATTTAGGCATCTGAATAATTCAAATTAACCCCATTTACTCGTGATCTTTCTAGCGTCTCTCAGAATATCTTCTGTAGGTCGTGTAAACTTCATACTACCAAAAAATTCCTTCAGCATATTACCACTTTTTTCAATACGCATATGCACTTTTTCATTAGCATGCAATTTTAATCGCTTCACTTCCTCTTTGGGAATAATGACTGCTAATGAATTACCCCATTGCTTGGTTTTCGTTATCATTTGTATCACTTTTTTGTGTTATTACCCTCTTTTAAAGGATAACTTATATTTGAGGGTTTTGTTTTCTTTAGATTTATTAAGTAATTTACTACTTGATAGGAGTGATATATAGAAAGATTTATAAATGATGAAATATTGCTTATTTTAATATGGAAGCTTATAATAATAGAATTTATGCTACAGCTGCAGCAGCAGGTTTACTTGTAATTATGGGATTATCAATTTTTTTAAGTCCAAAGCCTGCTCCTGTTCCAAGGAGAGGACAAGATATTTCTTTGGAGGACAGAACCGCTGTTAATAGTGTCTATCAAGACTTTGATAAAGTTCAAACAATGGGTGATGGAACAGCTGGTGGAGATGATAACATAAAATTCGCTCATCAAGGCGTTGTTACCTTACTCCAAAAGCATTATGATTCTCAAAAAGTTTTAGATCAATATTGGAATTTAAGAAAAAATGTTCCGAAAAGCGCTGGTGATCCAGATAGGATAGATTCAGATCATATTCCTTCACTTCTTATAACAGGCTTAAAGCATGGCGAAGATAAGGTAGCGGATGCGTATAAAGAAGTCAATAAATTGAGAACAGAGAGGGGATACAAGGATAACAGTTTAGGATTTGATGATATGCCCTTACTTACTGCATGTTTTCTTGATTATGGCCAGGAAAAGACGCTTGATGTTTATCAAAAGATAAAGAATGCAAAATCAAATAGGAAGAAGGTGGTATCTAGTGATTTTTTAGGATCAATGACAAGGCTTGCTCTAGAAACTGATGTTGATCAGGTTCTTGATATGTATCAAAAGGTTGATGATTTTAGGCGTATTGATTATAGTATTTCATATGATCATATGGGAACACTTACAAGGGTTGCTCTAAATCATGGTTTTGATACAATGACTGATCTTGTTGATAAAGTAAAACAAGAAGGACAAGATACTAGTGGTGATTTTGATGATGTTCGTTCAGATGATATTGGGATGCTTACAGAATTGTCTGCTACAATGGGACTTGAGAGAGTGCTTGGTGTTTATGATAGATTCAGATTATTTGGTGGCGGACTTGTTGATGAAGGGGAGCGTGTAGCACCACTCCACCTTTCGATGCTAACAATGAATGCTTTGCTAGACGATGTTGAGGCTGAGCAGGCTCAGACTATGATCGAAAGTAGAGGATTAGATATTGCTACAGCTGTTGCTGCATATAATTTATTGAATGGATTCTAGGGATTACTCTGTTTTCTTAATTGCTAAACCTTCTAAATCTTCATCAAGGATTATTAAGTAGAATGGCTCTCTTGCTTGATAGTTAACAGTATCACCTTCTTCTACTCCTTCTATATGGTTGAAATCAATTAACCTGTCTACTCCAGAGATCTTAGCCATTACTCCACTACTGCTAAGCATGGATCCGTAAAAATGATAAGGATCCAAAGAGGTAACGGTACCAGTTCCTTTAATGATAGGTGTAGAATCTATCTTATGTTTTTTGTAAAAAAAGCCACCTATTGTTAGTGCTGTTAAGGTGATAATAATTGCAGCATTTCTTAATCTTGGCATATTAGGAGGTGAATGGGATTAGGTTTATAAAATGTTTGGGTTGGGCGGTGGCGTCCCCTTTCAATTACGACTCCGCAATGCCACAAAGGGGCTATAAATATTATAAATTGCTAGTGTAGTTTATTCTTTAATGTTTCCACTATTTCCATAATAAACTCTTTTTGATTAGAAATATAATTCTTATTAATCATAAAACCTTCGTAAGATATTCTATTTCTGTATTGCCTCATTTCTTGAAGGAATTTTTTGATTTGATCTGTGAGATTATATTCTTTGGCAACATAATCTATCAGCTCTTTATGAGCACCTTCACCTTTGACTTTAATTCCATCTTTTAATGTAAGAGATTCCATAAGCTGATGAATAGCATCATAATAATCAATTAATGTATTGCTTGGATATTTTTCCATGTTAGTATTTCTCAGTCTTTCTAGAGTGATATCTGCCATTATTTTAAGTGCTTCAGATTTTTGTTTATCTGGCTGAATATTAGAAATCATTTGTAACCCTCTAAAAATCCAAAGAGGACAATACCATTAATGATATTATTTTTTAATTCTTTAGAATAATCTGAAAATTTTGGCTTAAAATGTAGTTCGATTTTTCTTTGGAGCTTTTTTTCAAATGCCTTGATCTCTACTGTTTCCTCTTCAGCTTGGACATAGAGGTCAATATCACTATCTTCTATATCTTCCCCTCTTTGATAACTACCAAATAATATAATGCATTTAGGCATAATTTTTTCTTCTAAATATTGCATAAATCCAGATTGTAAAAGTGATTGCAGATTGTAAAGCATTTTTTGCTGCTTAAACTCTTTACTATCTAGATTTGCCTTGAATAAAGGATATTTTCTCTTTCCCTTTCTATCGATTTTTTCGATAATCAAACCAAGTTTTACTAGATCATCTAAGTTCTTTTTAACTGAAGTATGGGCAATTTTAATATTTCTACTAATATCCATAAGATAATGATCTTTAGTAGGATTAAGAAAAAACACTTCTAAGGTTCTTGAAGTACTACTTTTTTGTAACATATATTACAATAATGTTATATATAGTATATAAATGTTTTGTTTTTTTTAATGTTTCTTAATATTTTGTTCCCTTTGTCATCCCACCGCATAAAATAAAAAATACCTAGCTTCTCTTCAATCTCCTGACGCAACACCCAACAGAAGATATTAAACAATCAACTTCAAGACTTCCACCACGCCCCATTTAAAAACCTTTTCCGAAAATTATATTAATACAATATGCTTTCTGGATAAAAAACACAGGGAGATGATACCAATGGCTATTAGGACTAGTATTTGTGATGAATTGTTATTTCTTTTGCATGGTTATAATTTTGATGATAGAGTACGATTTGCCGCTGATAATTGGGTTGATATTGAGCAGGCCACTTTCGTAGAAGGAATGCCTGTTACGCAGATACCTTATGAAGAGGTTACAAGACGAGCTGAACATATGCGTAATAGTAATGTATTGCTAACAGCAGTGCATTGGCTCTTAGCAGGAGGAGATGGTGTCTTTGGCGAGGATGGATTTTATATTGACCAGGGTCCTCATCTTACAATGGGCTCTGCCGAGCGCAGGAATCGTACTGCAGCATATGTGGAGCTATTGTGCCAATATGCCACCCTGCTCAGAGGGGGCGAAGTTGATAGTGAGAATCCATTATATGCAGTATGGGGTTCACCAGACCAGAGAAATATTGATGAAAGCATCGGCATGGAACAAGCATATAGAAACGCCAGTGAGGTTCTCGCTAGTTGTATCACAGACAAGCATCCAGTCATTGTTGCATTTGAGCGCTTGGTCAGTAAAGATAGAGATGGAGAAACAAACTTTGGAACTACACTCTATGATGTTGCGCAGATTGTAGTGGGAGCAAGAGAGATTCTTGTCCCTGAAAGAGCAGAAAGAGTATATGGATTTATGGATGCGAAAGCAGCAGTTGGTATGGGAGAAGATCCTGCAGAGGTTATGAGAAACCCCCTGATGCCTGGACATGTCCATGTACAGGATCCTTTTTCATTAGGCCCTCCTGGATGGAATAAAGCGGGTGTGTTTAATGGTGAAGGCGCATATGACTTCAGGCCTTTGGTTGAGAGGCTTGTTGAGATAAACCAGAGCGGAAGACCTATTACAGTATCAATGGAGCCCTTCAAGCCTTTCTTTGATGCCACAAACCTTACTCCCAAAGAGACGTTTCCAAAAAGCATAGGTTTAGTTAGGGACTTAATTAGAGATGCTGGGGGAAGTTATTTGCCGTAGAAGGCTTTAGAGATGAAGTTGTTTATATGATTAAGTGTTAGTTTTCATTCCTAGTTTAGGATATATCTTGTATCTGCCTTGTCAAACGCTTCAAAAAGTCATCAATCTTGTTTACAATGTGGATGTATGCTTCTCCCATTTGATTATCACCACATTGAGCATAGTGTTGGGGATTGGGGGTGAATTCAAGGGAAAGATGCAGCCTGCCTCTCCTCCTTTCTTCATTTACAACGTGGGGTCCTCGTAAGAGTAGTCTTTCTTCAGGATCATGTTTCTTTTCCTCAAATTCTAATACCTGTTGAGCCATGCGATATGATTCAAGTTCTTCAGCTAAACCATTAACTTGAGGCCTTACTCCCCTAGTAGTATAATCACCCAGAGGAGGACTAATATCCTTAATAACATGAGATCTTTGAGGTTCCATACCAGGGTTTGGAACAAAACCATCAGTGTATAATGCAATGATGCCATGATCTGATGCAAAAGTGCTTCGGTGCCTATTTATTGATTGGAATCTCAAACCTTTAAGAGCCATGCCATCAGGAAACCATTCTACATCGGCCGACCATCCAGTGTATAGATTTGCTCCTGATCCTAGAGGGGTAAAATGATAAGCTGTTAAATGTGGCCTCCATACTGCATATCCTGTGTCGAGTTTAAAATCCAGAAGATTGCTGTAGCTGGAAATCTTTCCATCTCCAGCTGAGTGAAGGAGAAAATCTCCAGAAGTATCTTTAGTTAAGAAATCTTTTATTTCTGTTCTGTGTATTTCAACAAATCTCATTGTTCTTGGTCTCAACCATCTTGCATCAAAAAAATGAGGTATACGTTGACCAAGATGCAACCACCAATCTGTTAACTCATCAATACCTGCTAAGTGTTTATCATCCATTGAATAGTTAGCCCGGATTTTACCCTTTTCCCTGGATTTTTCCATCTCAATTGTTAGAACATGAGGCCTGTGTTTTTGCTTAAATTGGATATCAATCCTGCGTCCTTTTTTTGACATATCGACTCTCTGAAATGTGAATTCTTTGAATCTTCTGCTTTCATAGAAATGCTCATCAAAAAGGTCTTTTTTAGAGTGTTCACCCATCCAGGTCATATGGAATGAAAGATCATTTAGAACAAGCCACTGGTAATCCTCTTGCCTCAATGTTTTTTTCTCAATACCAAGGCGATCAAAATCAGACTCTCCCCATGAAGGGATCCTGCCAAACTCTATCCCCTTAGCTTTTGCAAGTTCAACATAGTTAGTTCTTTGAGGCATAGAGGGAGTAAACCATCCAGGATATATAATAATTGTTGTGTTGGAATGGATTAATCATGCTGAGGATGGATATTTTTTCGGCTGCTTTTAGTTAATGTGCCTTTACTTTTTTCTCCCCGTACCTGGGTAAGGGGAGAAAAAAGTAATTCTATGTAGTCGCCAAAAGCAATCGGGCTGAGAATGATTCTACAATAGTCAATCACCACATTTAAATACCAGTAATTCCAATTCAATCCAATGGAAGAGGTTCATAAATACTTTATAGCTTCATTTGTTGTTATTATTCTCTTAATCAGTGGATTATCTTATTATCAATACACAGAGTTTGAGGCATTAAAGCAGACATTCAGGTCTAATTATCTTGATCTCAATAGCAAGATTGATATAACAACAAGCAACTTAGATGCAAAGCTCAATGTTGAGGTAACTAACCTCAAAGGAACTATCTCTACTTTAAATGATGATACTAATAAAAAAATTGATGATGTGAATACTAAGATTACACAAACCGAAGCGCAGATTGGAGAGGTTAAAGAAGACTTAGAAGCAGAGATCACTGGTTTGGAGACAAATCTTGCTGGAGATTTTACTAAGATCATACGAGATGCAACACTGTCTACTGTGAGTGTCCTCACCAACGTGGGAAGAGGATCAGGCGCTATTATCAGATCAAATGGAAAGACTGTTACCAATGCCCATGTTATTGATGGTGCTTCTCAGATTGCAATCAAAACAAGCGATAATAAATTATATGTTGTTGAGGTTGTGGGTGTTGATAATAATGCAGATATTGCAGTATTGAAACCTGTAAATGCCAACAATACTTTTGAAATCTTCAAATTTGCTGATTCAGATGATATCCAGGTTGGAGAACGAGTCATAGCTTTAGGAAATCCGTTTGGCCTTGACTTTACAGCTACACAGGGGATTGTAAGCGCAACAAACAGGGTAGCAAGAAATGGCCTTTCCTATGTGCAGATTGATGTCCCTATTAATCCTGGCAACTCTGGAGGACCTTTGATTAATGATGAAGGAAGGATCATAGGATTAAATAACTTTAAGGTTGGTGGAGGAGAAGGATTAGGATTTGCAATTCCCTCTAACACAATACAGGATGTTGTGGATGATATTTCTTAAGTGAAATAGAAAAATAAATTATGGAATCTCTTCTTTTTTCTCTTCAGCTGGAGGTGCTGTAGGAGTTTCTGGCTCAGTTTCTGGTGGAACTTCATCCTCTACAGCCTTTTTCTTAAAAAACCTAGGAACTACAAACGCAGCAAGCAGTAAAATAACAACTGCAATGATTGCATAGGTAATATTAGAAAGTAAAAATACTACTACTCCTAGTACTAGAATCACAACAATCTTCACAATTGTTCTCATGTAGTTAAATATAGGTGACATTTTAGTTTCTACTCCAACCTAAATCTAACTGGTATTTAAAGCTTTCTGTGATAGATTATACTAATGGGGGGTTTGCCTTTCCTGGTCGCATATTTTCTCGTAGCTTTTGTTTCTGAAGACATTTTCACCTAATTTTTCTTATCTCCCCGTACCAAGGTAAGGGGAGATAAGAAAAATAGACTGTTATGGATGTGCAAGAATGCTAGGAGGCCGCGATTTGTACAACAAAGTTGACTATGCCCTAAGGGGAAAGACTTTTAAATAAGAAAAAGCTGTACATTCCAATGAAGGATTATGCAAATAATGTCTACAATATTAAGAAAGAAGACTGAGTTAAGATTGGGAATACTTTTTCAAAGATACCTTTATTGAGACAGGTAGGAGGCATTCCATTAATCTATGCCCCTGTTTTG
>Ga0187833_10003566_pt1 | contig 15722 bp, 15 predicted proteins | sample ETNtaG_37_FD_167968 | JGI IMG/M metagenome (GOLD analysis project Ga0187833, IMG submission 167968) | Marine microbial and viral communities from oxygen minimum zone, Eastern Pacific Ocean - ETNP2014_SV_400_PacBio MetaG (Illumina Assembly) | ecosystem: Environmental > Aquatic > Marine > Hypoxic...
TGTCCGTGAGCGCCGTCGGTCTCGGCGGCGTGCCGCTGTCGATACCTGAGACACGGCCCGACGAAGTAACCGCCATCAAGGTCATTCATCATGCCATCGATCAGGGCATCAGTTTTATCGATACGGCGGATAGCTACAGTCCGGGCGAATCCGACATGGGCCATAATGAGCGCCTCTTTCGTCGTGCATTGACAGCGCTGCCTGCAGGCGTGCAGGCGCGGGTGGTAGTGGCGACCAAAGCGGGCTTCATGCGCCCGGGCGGGGCCTGGGTTCCCAATGGTCGCCCGGACTATCTGCGGCGTCAATGCGAGGCCTCGCTTCGTAATCTCAACGTTGAGCAGATCGACCTGCTGCAGCATCACCGGCCGGACCCGGACGTGCCTGTCGCGGAGAGTATCGGCACCTTTGCCCGTCTGCGCGACGAAGGCAAGGTACGCTTCATCGGTGTCAGCGAGTACTCGGTGGCGCAGCTCGACGAGGCCCAGGCCGTTACCGCGATCGCGAGCACGCAAAATCAATACTCGCTGGGGCATAGGCAACCGGAGTACGACGGAACCCTTACAGCGACCCGATCGCGAGGGCTGGCCTTCATCCCCTGGAGCCCGCTGGGCGGCATCGCTGCGCCGCCGCACGGAGCACGCGATCTCGCCCGCCGCCACCCCGCGGTTGCTAGTCTGGCCCAAAAGCTTGGTGTAAGCCCGCAGCGATTAGCCGTAGCTTGGTTGCTGAGCAAGGGACCGCAGGTGATCGTCATCGTTGGCGCCGCCCGCTGCGCCAGCATTGAGGACTCGGCATTGGCTGCCGAGCTCGTGCTTGATGCCGAAGCCATCGCCGAGATTGACGAGGCGACTGCGTAAGCGTCGCAATAACAACCGTTGATCCGGAACCTAAACGGCCTAGAAAGGACAAACCCCGTGTGCCACGATGGGGCGTGTTTCACCGGGAGTGCCCCATGGATCGGCTCAAAGTCATGGATAATCACGTTGCGGCAAACTCGATAACAGGTTCCCCTGTCTACGTACCGTCCCTCCAGCTCACGGAGGGCCAAGCCGCACCCGTCGCCGTCAATGGCGGACTTTCCTACATGTCGTTCGACCGCGACGGGGATGCGGGAACCGCCGCGGCGTTCTAAGCGGCTTTAGCTATGATCGGCGGGGGCGAGGGGCAACGGGTTGTCGATATGATAGACAACGCGCCCCCGGGACCCATCGAAACCAAGTGGGGTATCGGCTTTCGCAAGTTCTCGGAATGCGTGGCCTACATTCACGAAAAGGGCGTAGAAGCGCCCTCCGGCGAGTTGGCACTGCCGTTGCCCTACACCGTGTATGAGCAGCCGACCTACTCCATCGTACCGTCCAATGCCGTCTGGCGAGACCCGGCGCGCACGACCGAGGCCAACCTGCTGCGCAAGGAGGAGGAGAACATGAGACGACGGACCCTCTTCTTCCCGCAGGTGATGCGCGATGCACGGCGCATCGGGGAATATTACCCCGGGCTCGCGCCCGACACCCCCGAATGCATGGACAAGATCGGTGTCTCGCTGGCGCACCTCGACTCCAAGTGCGAGAACTTCTACGACGCGGCCGAAGTGGAGCGTGTGTTCTACTTGGAGATCGAGAAGCTACTTCTAAAATTCTTCCCCGATGCGACGGATGCACTCGTCTATAACCACGATGTCTTCGACAAGGACTACCAGGGCGACCGCACGGAAGACCAGGACAACAAGAATCCGGGCGTGAACGCGAGGTACGCTACCATCGTCCATAACGATTTGAACGACAACAGCGGCCGCGTGCGTTGTTGGGAACTGCTCACGAAAAACCTGCGCAACTTCGGGCGCGAGCAGCACTACACCGAGACCGAGGCGGACGCGAAGATGTCGCGGCGCTTCATGTCGATCAATCTCGCCAAGCCGATGGAAACCGTAGAACAATTTCCCTTCGTGCTTTGCGCCTGGCCCTCGTTTGCGGACCAGCCCTACATCACCAACTATCGCATCTACGATGACCGCGTCGGCGAGACCACGCGCTTCACCTACCGCCCAGACCACGAATGGTACTGGTTTCCCCGGCAGACAGAGACCGAAGTCTCGATGCTCAAATGCTACGACTCCGTCACCGACGGTTCGGTCTCGCGTTGGTCGTTCCACACCGCCTGCATCGACCCAACCGTGCCCCTGGATGCGCCCTGCCGCAAGAACGTTGTGGTCCGCTCTTTCGTCTTCTTCTAGGAAGGAAAGGACAGCTGCCAGCGGCGAACGTGCGGGCGCTGGCTATGCCAACCACAAGTAGAGCGGTGATCTGCGCCCGTCAGCTTACTCATTTACAAGGTGGGTCTGATCCGCTCCCAAATACTGATCCACGTTGATTGTTAGTTTGCGAGCGGCCTTTGGTATCTGCGCCGCCACGCGGCATTCGGAGATCTTGACCAGCCGCTTTGATCGACTCGACCCCGACACCTCCGCCTATTCGTGCCGCAGGCCGAGGCCGGGCAGCGAGAGCAACCGATCAAGGCGGTGTCGGCGGAGCTACTTCGCAGAGAGCGCTAAACGGCCCAGGATCAAGACAATGGATTTTCGCTAGTGCTCGTCCAAAGTGAGCGTGCTAGGGCACCGGACAAGCATGAATCAGTCATTCCGCGAACCGGTCACTCGGGCAGGATTGGAACAGACAATAATCACGCCGTATGTCATGCGCCACACGGCGATTACGAGGCTAATCCAGAGTGGCGTTGATCGTCCTATGATACAGCGCATCAGTGGCCACAAAACACTTGCTATGGTTTTGAGATACGCGCACGTGTACGGGGAGCATATCCATCAGGCGATCAAAGTAATCGGGCGCGGGATTGCAGAACTGACCGAGAACGAAAACGCTATCACCGATACACCACGATTGCACAGGTATCGAAGAGGCACTGAGAATTCGTCGCCGCAGAAACATAAAATTAGGTGCAATATCAATAAGTTGCGTCTGGAGGCCGGGACCGGAATCGAACCGATGTAGGCGGATTTGCAGTCCGCTGCATAGCCACTCTGCCACCCGGCCAAGCGCGCGCTTGGTATAGGGGCGAGCATTGGTGTGGTCAAGGAGCGCAGCCGGGCATTGTTTCCTGGAGCGCGGCGCTATAATCTCCACCCGTCTTGGCGCGGATGGAAGCGGCGTGAGCGGCCGCTTCAATTGCCGCACCTTTAAATGCAGGATTATGGATGCCCGACTTCGCCACCATGCGCGCCCACATGGTCGAGGGCCAAATACTTCCGAACAAGGTTACCGATCCACGAATCGTCGAGGCCATGGCGGCAGTACCGCGGGAGTGCTTCGTGACAGGCTCGCTCCAGGCGGTGCCCTATGTCGACGAGGACTTGGAGATCGGCAACGGCCGTTACCTTACGGAGCCGGCGGTGCTTGCGCGCATGATCCAGACGCTCGATCCGGGCCGTGACGACACGGCTCTCGATATCGGCTGCGCGAGTGGCTATTCGAGTGCCATTCTTGGTAGGCTAGCGGGAACCGTGATAGCGCTCGAAAGCGATGTTGAGCTGAGCGCCATCGGCGCCGACGTGTTGCCAACATTGGATATCGACAATGTGGTCTTTATTGAGGGCGACTTAGCCGAGGGCTGTTCCGACCAGGCACCTTACGATGTCATTCTGATCGGCAGCGGGGTCGAAAAGGTGCCGGAGGTGATCCTTGAGCAGTTGGCCGAAGGCGGCCGACTGGCCACTGTGATCTCGCAGCCACTGGCTGGGGGACACGGACATTTGGGACGGGCCACATTGTACACGCGTATCGGCGGAGTGGTCTCTTCGCGGGCGCTGTTCGATGCGGCATTACCAATGTTACCGGGATTTAGGGCGTCCCATGGATTTGTATTTTGAGACAGCATTGCCGATCTGGGAGGATGCAGTGGTGAGTAGGCATGAATTGGCCAGGGCGGTCGTATCGGCATTGGCGTTGACGGTGGTATCGGGTGCCGCATGCGCACAAAGCTTGCAGGAGTCTCTGGCCAGTTCGTATGTCGGTGATCCTCGCCTGTTGGCCGAGCGGGCAGCACTGCGCGCTATCGACGAGGGCGTGTCTAGCGCCCAATCTGGCTGGCGGCCGACCGTCAGCATCAATGGCAGCGTCGGCAAGCGCTATCAGAACAACACCTTGGGTACAGGCGTTTCGAGCAGCAACTGGACTTTGCCTGCCTCTGCCGACCTGAGCCTGTCACAACCGCTTTGGCGCGGCGGCGCCATAACGGCTGAGGCTGAGGTAGCGGAGAATCGGGTTTTCGCGGCACGCGCCAATCTGGTGGTCGTGGAGCAGCAGGTGCTGTTGGAGTCTGCTACCGCCTATATGACCGTCGTGCGGGATCAGTCCGTGGTCGGCCTCAGCATCAACAACGAGCGGGTTCTCGAGCGCCAGCTGCAGGCCGCCCGCGACCGCTTCGAGGTTGGCGAGATAACGCGCACCGACGTGGCACAGGCAGAGGCGCGCCTGGCCGACACCGTGGCCCAGCGCATTCGTGCCGAAGGAAATCTAGAGGTCTCGCGCGCCGACTATCAGCGCAGCGTCGGCTTTTTGCCGGGCGAGTTGGCCTTTCCGGACCTTGAGGCGTTCTTGCCTCTGCCCGGCACTAAAGACGAAGCGTTAGCCTACGCGACGCAACGCAATCCGGCCATCATCAGCGCCGGCTTTAATGACCGCGCGGCGCTATTCGATATAAGTGTGGCTGCGGCGGCCCTGATGCCGCAGCTGAGTCTGGATAGCGCCCTGCGGCGGAACTGGGATCCCAACTCGTTTTTCTCGGAGACCGATACGGCGGAGATCATCGCCAATGTGACGGTGCCCCTATATCAATCGGGTGCAGAATATGCGCGCGTTCGCGAGCTACAGCAGACGGCGGTTCAACGCCGCCGGCAGCTGGATGATGCCCGGCGCGCGGTGCGCAAGACGGCTGGGCAGGCCTGGGAAGAACTTAATGCGGCTGAAGCTGGCATCCGCGCCCTGAAATCCTCCGTCAATGCCAATGAGATTGCTCTCGAAGGCGTGCGCCAGGAGGCCGATGTTGGCGCCCGCACGGTGCTCGACGTGCTTGACGCCGAGCAAGAGCTGTTCGAAGCTCGTGTGGCCTTGGTACGGGCAGAAACAGACGCAGCTGTAGCCGCTTTTCGCCTGACCGAGGTCAGTGGCGCCATGACGGCGGCTGCGCTGAGGCTACCCGTGACACTATACGATCCGCTAGCGCATTACGACGATGTCGTGGACAAATGGATCGGCTTTGGCGGCGATTTTGACGGCGTCAATGTCTTCGATTTTGGGTGGGAGTAACCGGAAATTGATTTTGACACCTGAATATAGCCATGTAAGAGATTGTTATCAAACGCCCTTTGAGCCGTCGTCATTAAGTCGCTATTAACCCGGGCTTTCGATGGTGCTGTTGAGAGTAGGCGATGGCGCCAGATGCCTGCAGGCATCGGTGACTTCGATATTTTGGTTCTCTAGTATAGGCTACGGTAAGCGATGCGAAGGAATGTCCTATGGCTATGACTGAGGACAAAGGACAACAGGAGCCCTCGATGGAGGAAATCCTGTCTACGATCCGTCGAGTTATATCCGATGACGGCCAGAGGGAAGGGGAAGACGCACCTGCCGAGATGACAGCTGAACCGGGACCAAGCTTCAAGCAGGGACCAGAAGACGACGACGTCCTAGAGTTGACGGAAATCGTCGAAGAAGAGCCAAATTCGGATCTGATACTGGAAGAGCGCTCATCCGAAAAGGAAGAGGAGTCCATGAGTTCGCTGGGGGAAGGCCTGGAGCTGCGTCTACGAGATATCAGCGATATCACGGTCGAGCGCTTAGCAACCAAGATCATGCGGCCCATGTTGCGTGACTGGCTTGACCGTAACCTGCCGGACATGGTTGAAAACCTAGTGCGTGCTGAAATCCGTTGTATTAGCGATAAAGTTAAGCGCTAAGGCCGATTTTGGCAGGGACCGCCTGGGTCCCACCGCCACACTATCACGCGAGGCCGTGCCACGGGCACGGTCTTACTGTTCGGGAGTCCCGACCGACGATGCTCGACAAAACCTATCACCCGGACCAGGTGGAAGGCCGTATCGCCGCGCGTTGGCGTGAGACCAGCGCCTTTGATGCCGATCCGGCCGCGCCCGCGACCCCGTTCTCCCTCATGATGCCACCACCGAACGTGACCGGCAGCCTGCATATCGGCCATGCCCTCAACATGACTTTGCAGGACGTCCTGACGCGCTACTGGCGCATGAAGGGCCGCAACGCCCTGTGGCAGCCGGGCATGGACCATGCCGGCATCGCCACGCAGATGGTCGTCGAGCGGCAGTTGCAGCAAGAGGGGCTAGATCGTCGTGAGATGGGCCGTGAGGCTTTCCTGGAGAAGGTCTGGGCCTGGAAAGCTGAGTCCGGCGGCGCCATCTTCAAGCAGCTCGAACGCCTTGGCGCCTCGCCAGACTGGCACCGCGAGCGCTTCACGCTTGACGAAGGGCTGAGCCAGGCCGTGCGCACGGTTTTCGTGCAGCTGCATCGCGAAGGGCTGATCTATCGGGACAAGCGGTTGGTCAACTGGGACTGCAAGCTGCTGACCGCCATTAGCGATCTCGAAGTGGAGCAACGGTCGACAGACGGCCATCTGTGGCACTTTAGATATCCGATAGAAGATACTGATAATACATGTATTATCGTTGCAACAACTCGCCCAGAGACAGTGCTAGGCGATACCGCCGTGGCGGTGCATCCTGAGGATCCACGCTATCAGGATATGATTGGCAGAAATGTCGTTCTACCGCTGGTCGGTCGCCTGATCCCTATCATCGGCGATACCTATTCCGATCCCGAGAAAGGCACCGGTGCGGTCAAGATCACACCGGCGCACGATTTCAACGATTTCGAGGTCGGCCGCCGACATGGGCTTGAGGCGATCAATATCTTCGACGAACATGGCACTCTGAACAACGCCGTGCCCGAGGAATACCGTGGCGTCGACCGCGCTGAAGCGCGCCGCCGCATCGTTTCGGCCTTCGAGTCCGCCGGTCTGCTCGACAAGATCGAGGACCACCAGCATGTGGTGCCTTATGGCGACCGTTCCGGTACGGTCATTGAGCCCTGGCTAACGGACCAATGGTACGTCGATGCGGAGACCCTTGCCAAGCCTGCCATCGCGGCGGTCGAGGACGGCAGAATCCGCTTCGTGCCCAAAACATGGGAGAAGACCTATTTCGAGTGGATGCGCAACATCCAGCCCTGGTGCATATCGCGCCAGCTCTGGTGGGGCCATCGCATACCGGCCTGGTACGGTCCTGATGATGAGATTTTCGTTGCCATGGACGAGGCCGAGGCTCTAGCTGCAGCCGAGGCGCATTACGGCCGGGCAGTCGAGATGAGGCAAGAGTCCGACGTCCTCGACACCTGGTTCTCATCCGGTCTCTGGCCCTTCTCGACACTCGGTTGGCCCGGGAAGACCCCAGACCTGAAGACCTGGTACCCCGGGGACGTCCTGATCACTGGCTTCGACATCATCTTCTTCTGGGTCGCTCGCATGATCATGATGGGCTTGCATATGATGGGCGACGTGCCCTTCCGCGAGGTCTACATCCATGCCCTAGTGCGTGACGCTAAGGGTCAGAAGATGTCGAAGACCAAAGGCAACGTCATCGATCCGTTGTCGTTGATGGACAAGTATGGCACCGACGCAGTGCGCTTCACCCTGGTCGCCATGGCGGCCCAGGGGCGCGATATAAAGCTTGCCGAGGATCGCGTTGCCGGCTATCGCAACTTCGTCACTAAGCTGTGGAACGCGGCACGCTTCTGCGAGATGAATGGCTGTCGCGTGGACGGCAGCTTCGACCCCGGCACTTGCGAGGCGCGGACTAACCGCTGGATTGTAGGCGAGACAGTAGCGGCCGTCGGCACCGCAGGCGAGGCCATCGAAGCCTACCGCTTTAACGAGGCGGCACAAGGCCTTTATGCTTTCATCTGGCACGGCTTCTGCGACTGGTATCTGGAAATCGCCAAGCCCGTTCTCTATGGCGACAACTGTCCGGCGCAGGACGAGACCCGTGCCACCGCTGGCTGGGTTCTCGGCCACATACTCGAAGCCTTGCATCCGTTGATGCCGTTCGTTAGCGAGGAACTGCACGCCAACCTCGGCGGCTCAGCGCTGTTGACAACGTCACCCTGGCCAGCACTGTCAGATGTGCCGGTCGATCAGACCGCGCGCGACGAGATCGCCTGGGTCGTGCGTCTGGTCGGTGAGGTCCGCTCGATACGCGCCGAGATGACGGTGCCACCGTCGGCTACGGTAGCGCTAACCGTTATCGAAACAAGCGCGAAGGCACGCGGTCGTCTAGCCCGGCAGCGGGATGTGATCGAATCCTTGGCGAAGGTTGAGTTGGCTATCGCGGAAGGTGATGGGACGGCACCGTTAGGCACGGTGCAGGCAGTATTCGAGGATGCCAGTCTGTTTCTGCACGTGGCCGATGTCATCGACCTTGCCGAGCAGCATGACCGCCTGGCGCGCGAAATAACGAAAATCGAGGACGAAATCGCTAAACTGGACAAGAAGTTGGGAAACGAAAACTTCCTCGCGCGGGCGCCCGAAGCCGTCGTTTTCGAGCAACGCGAGCGCCGTGACGAGGCCGAACAGTCGCGTCTCAAACTCGACCGCGCAATGGCGCGCCTGGCAGGGGTTTAGAGTCGTGGCGGGCGGGGCATCCCCCATGTGCCGCCAGCGCGCTGCCTGCTTGAGCAAGACACCATAGACGCCACCCGGATCTCCCGCAGTCGGAAAAGATCCGGCTAACGCCCGTTGATTGTCACCACCACGCGGCGGTTGCGCGCTTCTCGAACGCCGTCCGCGGTTGCCACCAACGGGTCGGATTCTCCGACGGCGCTGCCCCGAATGCGATTGGCGGCTAGGCCCTGACTAACCAGGACTTCGGTCACGGCCGCCGTACGGCGTTCCGAGAGGTGTTGGTTGTAGCGCTCCGAGCCAGAGCGATCAGCATGCCCAACCAGGACCAACTCATCCACTGCGCCCAGCCAATCGGCAACGATATTGTCGATCACCAACTGCGCTATCGGCGTGATGTCCGACTTATCCCAATCAAAAAACAGGGCGTAGAAGCGCGGCATGGTCGGCGGCGGCGCCTCCACCGCAGGTGCCTGCACGGCAGGTGGCTCCACGGCAGGTGCCTGCGCGGTAGGCGGCTCCACGGCAGATGCCTGCGCGACAGGCTCAGGCAGTGGCACTGTATTGTTGATCACGATCTTGCTGATGTGGTAGCAATCGCGCCTTCCCCACCAACCGTCGATGTCGAGGGACAGTTCGTGTGTCACCTGGGCATTGGTCAGACGCTCGCAGTCCACCGGAAAGATGTAGTAACGCTTTGCCACGCCGCCTGAGGGCAGGTAATCCCCTTGGACGAGAGGACTTGCGGTCAAACGCCCTTGGTTGTCAAAAAAGTTAAGGCCGTATTCGAAGTTGGTAACGTCGCTATCCAGGTTGTTGTGCAGCCCAATATAGACTGCACAAGACTGGCCGGGGGCTTCGGCCCGATCCACGAAGACGGCGAAATCGTATTCCAGGTCGTAGCCCTGTCGAATCGGCAAACAACCGATCAGTGTCGTTGCCACCAAAGCCACAAGTGCTAGCCGAAGCATGATATTCCCCCTTGCCGAGATTGAGGCTGCATGCCAGCAGCAAAGCATGGCACACATAAGGTCCGGGTCGTGTTCCAACGTAGTGCGACTGCCAGGGACATCATCTTTCCTCGAGATAGTGGACCAAACCACCTTTCGAAGAGACCATCGGGTGCATCACAGCGACCATGGCATGCTTACCTTCGGCGCTGTTGCATCCTGTTCCGCGCCCTTAGCACTCTGTATTATGGAGCGCTATATGGAGCTTTGAATCACGGTTGCCACTGAAGCGACCGAGTGCGACGAGAATTTGTGCAAAACAGGGCAAAATTAAGACTTTTTCTCCATCTTTTTTTTATCTCTGGCCGACATGAATTGACGTGCCGGCATGCTGGCAGTCCTTGATCAAATTCGTGACAATGCGCGGATTACCAAGATAGTAGCTGTCGACTGCGCTGGTCACGGCATACGAATTACTAGTCTCATGGGTCAGATAGTCGTAACGGCCAGGCGAATCCAAAACCAGCGACAGCACTCCGTGGCGATTGACTCGGAGGCGAGCAAAACTATCCCCCCGCTGGCGGCCACGCCCCATGAGATACGGGATTTCCGCGCAGGCCGTGCCAAGCAAGCGATCGAATTCCTTGATACGCTCGTACCGGGGATTGGGCTCGATTTGATCACGGTAGTAGACGTTCCACGGCATCAATCCGTCGATCGGTCGGTATGTATGGAACTCCGCTTTTGACGAAACGATGGAGCCATTGGGAAAGTAGACTGCCACTTGGTTCTTCAGTAGCACGCGATCGCCCAGGATGTTGCCAGATCGCAACAGGCGCTCGATGCGAGGCTCCAGAATCCGCCCAACGGAATCGTCGAAACGCAACAATTTCGAGCGGTCGATGGAGATTTCAACGAACTCCTCGAAAGGCAAGATCGGCTGATCGCCCGTCTGGGCAGGAGTGGTAATGCTGAGAAGGGCAAGGACGAACACGCCGTCGAGTGCCCGTCGGGCTCTCATTTGCTCCCCTCCATTGCCTCGCTCAATTGTGTTTCAGCAGACACGTCAACTCCGCCAGCGTTCAGCAAGGGTGACAGAATAGCCGAGATTTGCGTTCCGTCCATGTGCCAGGACTGGGATTTGGCGCCTGTTTACGCATCGTCCGAAACAGAAAGGGCCCAGAAAAGTACGGTGCTCGCGCCTTTCGAGCCCATAAGGACCGATCGTGCTGTTGTCGCCTATTTCACGACGGTAACCACCACCTGCCGATTGCGCTGCTCACGCCGCCGATTTCTCCGATACGTATGTTACAAACATAATTCAAAGCTTTCGATCTGAACAAGCGTAGAGGCCCCAAGATTGAGTAAAATCCGCTTTAAAACCAAAGACTTACTTAATTTATGTCACAGTGTGACCAATTGGAAACTATTTAGTAGGGTCTAAGTTTGTCCGGTCACGATCTGAGTTGGTGTCAACAGGAACCGGGCGACACACGATACCATGTAGTGTAGGGCGTCATAGACGGTATCGGCGCACAGGATTGGCTACTCGGAATGGGGCTTGCGAGGTGACAGGTCGAAGATACATGGCGGTGGCGCTTGTCGCTTTGTCCGTCTGCGCCACAGGTGGCGGGCAGCTGGTCGCCAACGACTATCTTCCCGATTTGATATCCGAGGCCGACGAAGCACGCATCGGCGCGGAGCAGCACGACCAGATCCTGGCCGAGTTCGGTGGCGCCTATGACGATCCCAAGATTGCTGCCTATGTCGACAGTATCGGCCAATTTCTCGCCCTGACCTCAGAGCGGCCCAACGTTAAGTTCACCTTCACAGTCCTCAACAGCCCGATCGTCAACGCTTTCGCTTTGCCTGGCGGCTATATCTATGTCAGTCGCGGCTTGCTGACCCTAGCGGGCGACGAGGCTGAATTGGCTGGAGTGATCGCGCATGAGATCGGCCATGTGGCAGCGCGCCACGGGGCGCAACGCATGTCAAGCGGGATCATGGCCCGGCTCGGTTTGGGCCTGCTAAGCATACTGACCGACAGCCCGGAGCTTGCCGGTATCGCGCAGCTTGGCGCCATGGCGGCGATTCAGAGTTACTCACGCGACCAGGAGTTCGAGGCCGATATGCTGGGCGTGCGCTATCTCGGACGCGCTGGATTCGATACCGAAGCCATGGCCTCGTTCTTGGCCAAGATGCGCGCCTACAGCGAAGTCGAAGGGCGTATTGCCGGGCACAGCGGCAGTGGCGATCAGTTCGACATATTCGCCACCCACCCGCGTACGGCGGAGCGGGTCCGCCGCGCCGTTCAGGCGGCCAACGTCAGCCGTGTGACACAACCGATCGTCGGGCGCGAGATCTATCACAACAAGATCAATGGCATGCTGTTCGGCGACGACCCGGCCCAGGGCGTGGTGCGCGGTCGCCAGTTTTTGCATTCGGAGCTCGGTTTCCGCTTCGAGGCGCCACCGGATTTTGCTCTCCTCAATGGTCAGACCCAAGTATTAGGGCGCGGGCCCGACGGTGCGATACTCGTCTTCGATGCCGATTCACGCCGTGACGGGCGCCCGATGACTGGTTACCTACAGGATGTCTGGGCAGAGGGAACGCCGGTGCGCGAGCTGCAGCGCTTCTATGTGGACAACCGCGAGGCGGCGACCGCGATGGTACGGCTCGATCTCAATGGCCAGCCTGCCGATGCGCGCTTGATCGCTATTGGCTTCGACTCGACGGTGATCTACCGCTTCGTCTTCCTGACGCCACCGACCGTGACCGCGCACTTCGATCCTCTATTCCGCGAGACCGTCTACAGTTTCCGCGGCTTGAGCGCGTCAGAAGCCAACGCCATCCGGCCACACCGCTTAGTGTTGCACTGGGTGCGAGGCGGAGAGACCTCTGCGCAGATCGCGTCGCGCATGCCCAGCGACCGTTATGCGCTGGCTCGCTTTCTGGTGCTCAATGGGCTTTACCCAAACCAAGCACTGGGCCAGGGCTGGGTGCTCAAGACCGTGGTCGAATAGCGCCGTCCCATGCGCATCGCCGTTGGCGGATTTATGCACGAAACTAACACCTTCGCTCCTAGCAAAGCGAGCTTCGCCGATTTCGAAGCGGCCGATGGCTGGCCCGCCCTGACGCAAGGTGAGGCGTTGCCGCAAGCCGTTGCTGGGATGAACCTGGCGGTAGCCGGGTTCCTCGAAACTGCCTATGCCGCCGGAGACAGCTTGGCGCCGTTGCTCTGGTGCGCCGCTGTGCCCTCCGCTCAGGTCGAGAAAGACGCCTTCGAGCGCATCACCGCCATGCTCCTGGCAGCGCTGGAGGCGGCGGGGCCCGTGGATGCAGTCTATCTCGACTTGCACGGTGCCATGGTCACCGAGCACCTAGAAGATGGCGAGGGCGAGCTTTTAGGCCGCTTACGACAGGCCGTCGGGGCGAACACCCCCCTGGTGGCGAGCCTTGACCTGCATGCCAATGTTAGCCCGCGCATGCTGACCGAGAGCGACGCGTTGGTCAGTTATCGAACCTATCCCCATGTTGATATGGCAGAGACCGGTGCCCGCACGCACACGCTGCTCGCGCGCTTGGGCGAAGGTAATCGGCCGGCCAAGGCCATGCGCCAGGCGGACTACCTGATGCCACTCGTCTGGCAGTGCACTGATATGGAGCCTGCGCGTGGGCTGGCGGCGCGATGTCGCGAGCTAGCGGTGGGCGAGGGTGTCCGATCGATGTCCCTGGCGTACGGCTTTCCGCCTGCCGACATATACGATTGTGGTCCGGCCGTGCTGGCCTATGCCGATGACCAGGCAACGGCCGATGCCGTCGCCGATGCGCTGGCTGAAGCTGTTGCTGCAGCGGAACCCGGCTTTGCTGGACATATCTACATGCCGGTCGAGGCCGTAGCGCTCGCCCGCGCCCCTGCCAGGCGCCCGCTGGTCATGGCGGATACCCAGGACAATCCGGGTGCCGGTGCAGCATCCGACACCGTCGGCATGGTGCGAGCGCTGCTTGCCGCCGAGGCGGACGATGTGGTGTTGGGACTGCTCTACGACCCTCAAACGGCGGCCCAGGCCCACGCTGCAGGCCTCGGCGGCATCATCCGGGTCAAGCTCGGTGCCGGCAGCGCCTGGGAAGGCGAAGTACCTTTTGTCGGCAAGGCCGAGGTGGCCGCCCTCGGCGACGGCGACTTCAATGCCACGGGGCCGATGTTCGTCGGTTCGCAGATGCGACTCGGTCCGATGGCGGCGCTGCGAATTGGTGGTCTGACGGTCGTGGTCTCCTCGCAGCGCATGCAAGCGGCGGATCAGGCCATGTTCCGTCATCTCGGCATCGAGCCCGCCGATCATGCCGCGTTGGTGCTCAAAAGCTCGGTGCATTTTCGCGCCGACTTCACGCCGATCGCAGGCGAGATCATCGTCGTGGCCAGTCCCGGGCCTAACCCGGTCGATCATCTGGCACTCGACTATCGGCGTCTGCGGCCAGGCCTGCGTCTGGTGCCACTTGGGCCGGCATACAACGGTTGACGAGCAACAGCCCGGCAAAGATTAAAACCATGCCAAGAGCCATCGTGAAGAGCGGCATCAGATGTAGGAACATGGCGCTACGGTCGGCGCCGATCCTAGCGATGCCGCTCATGTCGCGCGCTCTAGCTCACACCACACCGGCGTATGGTCAGAAGCCTTGCTCTTGCCCCGTGGCACCATGTCTATATCGCAAGCGTTCAGGCGATCAGCCGCCTGAGGCGATAGCAGCAGATGGTCAATGCGCAAGCCCCGGTCGCTCTCGAAGGCACGACGCTGGTAGTCCCAGAAGCTGTAGCGCCCAGTCTCGGCATGCAGGGCACGGAAGGCCTCCGTATAACCGAGGTTGAGAATTTCCCGGAAAGCCCGGCGCGTATCGAGGCGGAACAAGGCGTCCTCGGCCCAGCCAGCGGGGTCGTAGACATCGCCCGGCGCAGGGATAACGTTGTAGTCACCGGCCAGCACCACCGGTTCTTCCGGTGTCAGCAGGCTCGCCGCATACTCGCGAAGCCGTGCCATCCAGGCCAGCTTGTAAGGATATTTCTCGCTGTCAACAGGATTGCCGTTTGGCAGGTAGATAGAGGCGACTCGGACCCCGTCGACGCCGGCATCGACCCAGGCCTCGACATAGCGTGCCTGCTCGTCCGTCTCGTCGCCGGGCAGGCGCTCGACGATGTCTTGCAGGGGAAAGCGCGAGAGGATGGCGACTCCGTTGTATGATTTCTGCCCGACTACGGCGCAGACGTAGCCGCGTTCCTCGATCTCCAGCGCCGGAAAGCTCTCCACCACCGTCTTGATTTCCTGCAACAGCAGCACGTCGGGGGCCGCTTCATCGAGCCAGGCAAGCAGGTTCGGTAAGCGCGCCCTGACCGAATTGACGTTCCAGGTAGCGATGCGCACCCCTCAGTCCTCGAGCGGGCTTGCACGCTCTTCCGACGTTACACTGCGATAGTTCTCCTTTTCGTTCTGTACACGGCCCGCCATCTCGGTGGTTCTCGACCCGAAGCCGTATTCGGCGCAGTGCTTCTGCAAGCAGGTCAGACGCTCATCCTCGACACTGGCGCAGGTGGCAGATAGAAGATTGATTCTCAGGCACACAAAACTCATTTTCAGGCTCCCCGCGCTTCCGCGACAGTTAGCGTATCGTAGCGCGATTCTTGGGTCGGAACACGGTCGAAAACCGAGAATTGATGGGTTTCTCGCGACGCCGGTCAAGAATTCGAAGCGAACCCGGGCCACTGTGTGACCCGCACCACTGTCGTCGGCGCCCTTACCCTCTGCCTTCTTTCCAACGGAAGAAGCAAAACTGGATGGCACGGGAAATTAAAATGTTTGTCAGCAAGACCATCGCGGACCTGAAGGACACCGGCACCCGTCTCGCGCAACATGCGCGTAGTTTTTTTAGGCGTCGCGGTCTGCACCCTGATTGAGCACCAGATCTACACGCTGGCCCCAAGACACCAGCTTGCAAGGCGGTGTCAATGGCGCCCGCTCCACGATGGGCTCGATAGCTCCGGTCTTCAACTTAGGCAAAACTGCCGTC
>Ga0187833_10003568_pt1 | contig 15720 bp, 11 predicted proteins | sample ETNtaG_37_FD_167968 | JGI IMG/M metagenome (GOLD analysis project Ga0187833, IMG submission 167968) | Marine microbial and viral communities from oxygen minimum zone, Eastern Pacific Ocean - ETNP2014_SV_400_PacBio MetaG (Illumina Assembly) | ecosystem: Environmental > Aquatic > Marine > Hypoxic...
CCGCTCCGCTGACAGACGTTGCGGCCATCGCCCGGCGTCTCCACATGGTGGGTTTTTTTGTCGAGAACGGCGATCTGCGGGGCCGGATACGGGAGGTCTTGCGGCATTGCCCGGATATGGAACGGGCACTCTCTAGACTCACGTTAGGGCGCGGCGGCCCGCGCGATCTGGCGGCCATCCGCGAGGCTCTGGAGGCGGCGCGGGAACTCTATGGTCTGCTTGCTGAAGCCGCTGCCGAAACGCCGCAGGGAATTTCGGAATTGGCGTCCGGTCTTGCACCCGGGGCCAAGTCCGGGTCCGGTGGTGGCCATGGCGTGCTCATTGAAAGGCTGGGCCGCGCGCTGGCTGCGGAACTGCCGCTGGGCGTGCGCGACGGCGGCTTTATTGCCCCGGGCCATGCCCCCGAACTGGACGAGTTGCGTACCCTGCGCGATGAATCAAAACGCCTTATCGCCGCCCTGCAGGGCCGTTATGGCGAAGAGACGGGTATTGCCTCGCTGAAAGTCCGGCACAACAATGTTTTGGGCTATTTCGTGGAGGTCACAGCAACCCAGGTGGGGAAAATGCCTGAGGGTCCCGAAAGCCCTTTCATCCACCGCCAGACCATGACCTCAGCCACCCGCTATACCACCACCGAACTGGCTGATCTCGAAAGCCGCATCACCAGCGCCGCCGACAAGGCCTTGGCGCTGGAGATTGCACTGTTCGAGGATCTGGTAGGCGAGGTGACGGCCCACGCCGAGCCTATCGCCAGCACCGCGGCCGCGCTGGCGGGTCTCGATGTGGCCACCGCCAATGGCGAAATGACCGTGATCAGGCGCTATTGTTGGCCCCAGGTGGATGATAGTTTCGATTTCGAAATAAAATCTGGGCGCCATCCGGTGGTGGAAGCGGCCCTGGAAACCGAGACTGCCGCGCCTTTCGTCCCCAATGACTGCGACCTGGCGCAAGCACAACGCCTGTGGCTACTCACTGGCCCCAACATGGCGGGTAAAAGCACGTTCCTGCGACAGAATGCGTTGATCGCGGTGATGGCTCATGCTGGTCTCTTCGTGCCAGCGGAAAGCGCGCGCATGGGCGTGGTGGACCGTCTTTTCTCACGGGTGGGGGCGGCAGACGATCTGGCGCGGGGGCGCTCCACCTTCATGGTGGAAATGGTGGAAACGGCGGCCATTCTCCACCGTGCTGGGCCGCGCAGCCTGGTAATTCTGGATGAAATTGGCCGCGGCACCGCCACCTATGACGGCCTCTCCATCGCCTGGGCCTGCGTCGAGCACTTGCACGACGTCAACGGTGCGCGGACGCTATTCGCCACCCATTATCACGAACTTACCGCGCTGGCGGCGTCTCTGAAGGCGCTTTGTCTGCATACCATGCGGGTCAAGGACTGGCAGGGTGATGTGGTGTTCCTGCACGAGGTGGCGCCGGGCGTGGCGAAAGGCTCCTACGGCATCCATGTGGCCGAGCTGGCGGGCCTGCCGCCGGCCGTGGTCACCCGTGCCCGCCAGGTGCTGGGAACCCTCGAGCAGGGGGAACAGAGCGGGGCGCTGAACCGGCTTGCCGACGATCTGCCGCTGTTCTCGGCGGTGCCGGCCACCCCCGACATCGCCCCCGCACTATCTCCATCGGTATTGGAAGTGGCGCTGGACGGGGTCAATCCAGACCATCTCTCGCCCAAGGAGGCCATGGAGCTTCTCTATCGGTTGAAGGAACTGATGGCGGAAGAACCTTAGCCCGGCATTCATTCCGACTTCGGAACGTTTTCGATTTCCGAGTCTTTTATTTTTTATCCCCGGTTCCAGGGTCTTTTTATTATTTTCCCCCGATTCCGGGGTCTGGGGCCCCGCGTTCGGTGCACCAGCCGGTGATAAGGTGGGCTGGGGTGATATCAAAATAGATATTGCTGACGCTGACGCCGGGCCACTGGGTCGTGCCCAGTTCCGCCGGACTCATTTCTTCCAGCGCGGGCGGTGCTTCCTGCTGGCATATCTTGAAACTCTCGCAACAGACATAAAACGGTACTTTCTCGGCATGGGCGGCCATGGCCAAAAGCAAGGTTCCCGCCTTGTTGATGGTACTGCCGTCTGCCAACAGGGTGTCGGCACCGACGATGGCCACATCGGCACGGGCCGCGAACAGGCCGACCTGGGCATCGGTGATATAGGTGGTGGGGATGTCCCACTGGCTCAGATGTTCGGCCAGGTCGCCGCCTTCGCACAGGGGCCGGGATTCGGGCACGATGGCTCGTACACTGCGGTTTTTCAGAAGGTGGAAGACCTCGAGAACGGTGGAGCTGAAGCTGTGGGTAATGATAGTTTTGTTATCGCCCACCAGGGCGCTGGTTAGCGCCGCAGCCTCGAAACTTGCCTTGGTTGACTGTTCCGCTAAGTGCATGGCGTTTTCGGTCGCCGTGACACGCGCCTCGTTCACCTCATCGGGCAAAACCTCCAGGCTTTCCTTCCATTCCTCCATCAGGTTTTTCAATGGAGACATGCTGGGGCGAGCAGCGCCCAGGGCTTCGGCCCGTTCCGCCAGGTAATGCCGCAGCTCGATGGTCTTTTTAACCTCGGCGGATTGTGCGCACTGGGCGGCGATCTCGAGACCCAGCCGCGCCAGTTCGCTAGCGCCGCTGTGGCGGTCCTCGATCAACTCTTCCAGCCGATGTTTGAATTCCTCATCATCCATTTTCCTTGCCACCCTTCCTGCCACTTCAACACTATAGGTATTATATAGACGCTGCATATGAGGGAAGCTTGCATTACAGGAAAATCGGGGGCATTTGGCACATATGGACGCAGATTCTGACAAGACACCCTCTGCTAGGGATTCGTGCAAAACCGCAAGAGAGAAACAGGCCACCCGCGATTCGGCTCCGCCCGCGCCGGACGGCGCCGCATCCAAATCCGCACGGGGTGACGCCAAGGCTGGGAAGCAGGGTGGACTCTATGATGTGCCCCGGCAACGCGAGATTTTCGACCGCCGCAGGGTGGGGGCATTTCTTTTCGGCCTGAAGAAAGAAAGAGGAATCACCGATGCCGTTCTGCGCGCCCGCCTGCTTGATCACCTCAAGGAAGTGCTGGCCGCGGGCAGCGAGGCCATCCGCTACCGTTTCGCCGAGGGTGCGGACGGGCTGGAAACGGTTCATGCTCAGACCTTTCTCATGGACCAGATCATCCATGTCATCCTGGAATTCACAGAGAACGATCTCTTTCCCCTTGACCCGTCGGCGGCGGAAGAACGTTTAACCGTGGTGGCCGTGGGTGGCTATGGCCGCGCTGAACTGGCACCCTTTTCCGACATCGACCTGTTGTTCCTGCTGCCAAAGGCCGAGACCTCCCACCGGGAAAAGGTGGTGGAATACATTCTCTATATCCTGTGGGATTTGGGCCTGAAGGTAGGGCATGCCACCCGCTCCTTAAATGAATGTATGCGCACCGCGAAAGCCGATCTGGTTATCCGCACCACCCTGGTTGAATCGCGCTTTCTCGCCGGCGACAAGCGGCTTTACAACACCCTGCGCCGGCGCTTCCAGGCCGAGGTGGTCAAGGGCTCGGAGACGGCCTATATCGAAGCCAAGCTGGCCGAGCGCAATGCACGCCATGTGACGATGGGCGACAGTCGCTACGTGCTTGAGCCCAACATCAAGGAGGGAAAGGGCAGCCTACGCGACCTTCACACTCTGTTCTGGATTGCCAAATATATTTTCACAGTGGACGACGTGGACGAGTTGGTGGCGCGTAAGGTTCTGATCCGCTCGGAGGCCAACCTGTTCGCCAAGGCACTGAACTTCATTCTCACCTTGCGCTGTCATCTTCATTACATTTCGGGCCGGGCGGAAGAACGCCTGACCTTCGACCTGCAATCGGAAATCGGCCGCCTTATGGGCTATACCGACCATGCCGGAAGTCTCGGCGTTGAACGCTTCATGAAACACTATTTCCTGGTGGCTAAGGATGTGGGCGATCTGACCCGTATCTTTTGTGCCGCGCTTGAGGCCGAACGCAAAAGAGCGCCGCGCCTCAACTGGCGGCGGTTGGCCCTGCGCGGAAAGATTCCGGGAGAATTCAGGGTCGAGGGCTCGTGGCTCGTGGTGGACAAGAGCGACGTGTTTGTCCAGGACCCGGTGAACCTGATCCGCCTCTTTCATCTGGCTCAGCAGTTCGATCTCGACATTCATCCCGTGGCCCTGCGCAAAGTGACGCGCAAGCTTGGCCTAATCAATGCAAAGCTGCGCAAAAATCCAAAGGCCAATGCTCTGTTCGTTGAAATCCTGACTTCGAAAAATGCACCCGATATGGCCTTGACCCGCATGAACGAGGCCGGTGTCATGGGTCGTTTCATCCCCGATTTTGGGCGCGTGGTGGCGCAGACGCAACATGACATGTACCACGTTTATACGGTGGATGAGCATTCCATCCGCGCCATCGGTATCTTGAGCCGTATTGAGAGGGGGGAATTGGAGGAAGACCACCCCCTGTCGACGAAAATCTTTCCCAATATCAGTTCGCGCCGCGTCCTCTATCTGGCGGCGCTGTTGCACGACATCGCCAAGGGGCGTGGCGGCGACCACAGTATCCTCGGGGCTGAGGTCGCCGAGAAAATAGGGCCGCGTTTAGGATTCGACGCGGCAGAGACAGAAACCGTGTCCTGGCTTGTGCGTCACCATCTGTTGATGAGCAATACGGCCTTTCGCCGCGACATAAACGAATCCAAAACCGTGAGTGATTTCGTGGAGGATGTGCAGTCTCCGGAACGGTTGCGCCTACTCCTTATTCTTACCGTGGCGGACATCCGCGCTGTGGGACCCACGGTGTGGAACGGATGGAAGGCGGTGTTGCTGCGGGAACTCTATTACAGCGCCGAGGAGGTCCTGTTGGGTGATTTCTCCTTGGTAAAACGCGAAGACCGGATCGCCGCCGCTAAGGAAACATTGCGCCGCGCCCTGCCGAAATGGAGCCAGGCGGATTTTGCCGACTTCGAAAGGCTAGGATATCCTGTTTACTGGCTGTCCCAGGACATCGCCAGCCATATACGTCAAGCCAAGATGGTGCGCGCCAATGCGAATTTAAACCACCCGCTGGCTATAGACTGCCACGTGGACCGGCCCCGTGACGTAACCGAAGTTACCATTTACACCTCGGACCATCCGGGTCTGTTTTCAGGCATTGCCGGCGCTATCGCACTAGCTGGGGGCAATATCGTGGATGCCCGTATTTTTACTCTAACCAATGGCATGGCCATGGATGCGTTTTCGGTACAGGAGGTGGGTGACTGGGTTCAAGAATCGGGGGGCCGCGTCTTCGATGACGCGCACAGGATCAAGGAGCTGGAACGGCTGATCGAGGCCACGCTTACCGGCGCCATGAGGCCGCGTGAAGATCTGGCGAAGCGCTCCCACATCCTGCCTGAACGCTCCCATGTCTTCACCGTGCCGCCGCAGGTACATATGGACAACACCGTCAGCGCCACCAACACCGTGATCGAAATCAATGGCCGTGACCGTCCGGGCTTGCTGTTCGAGGTGACGCAGGCACTTACCGATTGCAGCCTGCAGATTTCCACCGCCAAGATTGCCACCTATGGAGAGCGGGCGGTGGACGTCTTCTATGTGAAGGATATTTTCGGACTCAAGGTGGAAAACAACTCCAAGATCGAACAAATCAGAGAGGCTCTTCTGCGCGTCCTGGAATCCTCCGGGAAAGCCCCCACGCGGCCTTCGCGGGGTAAGGCGGAAGCCCCGGAAAAAGTCCAGAACCGCCGTCAGCGCAAGTCCAGGGCAAAGGCACGTTCGGTTCGCAAGACCAGCGCCAGATAAACGGCCTTGTAATCTTTCCCGCTTCCACCTGTTGGTAAAATCCGCTAGACCGGCTCCATGGCGTTTTTGCGCAACATCGCCACGGTGGGGGGACTGACCCTTGTCAGTCGCGTTCTGGGGTTCCTGCGCGATATCCTGATCGCCGCTTTTCTCGGTGCTGGCCCCATTGCCGACGCTTTTTTTGTCGCTTTTAAGCTGCCTAACTTTTTTCGCCGCCTGTTTGCCGAAGGCGCGTTTTCCGCCGCTTTTATCCCGATTTTTTCTGGGGAGCTGGCGCAACATGGTCGCGAACGGGCGATGGCATTCGCCGCTCAGGCGTCGTCGGTGCTGTTATGGGTTCTGTTGGGGCTGGTGTTGCTGTTCGAGATCGCCATGCCCTGGTTTATGTATGTGCTGGCTCCGGGTTTTGCCGAAGACCAGGAAAAATTCACCCTCGCGGTGGATTTCTCGCGCATCACCTTTCCCTATATTCTGTTCATTTCCCTGGTCTCACTTCAGGGCGGGGTGCTCAACACCCTGGACCGTTTCGCGGCCATGGCGGCGACTCCGATTCTGCTCAATCTGTGTCTGATCACTGCCTTGGTGGGGTTCGCACAGGCTGCGGCCACGCCGGGCCACGCCTTGGCATGGGGCGTGGCCGCCGCCGGCGTGGTGCAGCTGGTCTGGTTGATGGCGGCGTTGAGGAGGGAGGGGGTGGTGCTGCGCCTTCCACGGCCCCGGCTGACAACGGAAATCCGGCGTCTGCTGACGCTGTTTTTCCCCGTGGCCCTGGGCGCTGGCGTCTATCAGGTCAATCTGGTGATCGATGTGATCATCGCCTCGCTGCTGCCCACGGGGTCCATTTCCTTCCTCTATTATGCTGACCGGGTGAACCAGCTGCCGCTTGGCGTTGTCGGAATCGCGGTGGGCACGGCGCTGTTGCCCCTGTTGTCGCGCCAGGTCAAAAACGGCGAGGGAGAAGCGGCGTTGGAAAGCCAGAACCGGGCCATCGAATATGCGCTTTTTTTCGCCCTGCCGGCTGCCGCCGCCCTGATGACCCTGTCTTTACCTGTGGTGACGGTATTGTTCGAACGCGGCGCTTTCTCCGCCGCCGACGCTCTGGCTACGGCTCGGGCCCTGGCCGCCTTTGCCATCGGCCTGCCGGCCTATGTACTGGTCAAGGTGCTGGCGCCCGGCTATTTCGCCCGCGAGGACACCAGGACACCGATCCAAATCGGGGTCGTGGCCATGATGCTGAACGTGGTGCTGAGTTTGATCCTGATGGCATTCCTGGCCCATGTGGGCCTGGCCCTGGCCACCGCCACATCGGCCTGGTTCAACGCCGTGATGCTGGCTCAGGGCCTGAAGAAACGCGGCCATCTGGCCATGGATGCGCAACTGTGCCGGCGCGTGGCACGGATGCTGCTTTGCTCGGCGGTGCTGGCGGTTGCGCTTGTTTTTCTGGCCGGCGGCTTGGCTGGGCCCCTGGCGGGAACACAAGCCATGCGCTTTGCCGCGCTGGCGGCGCTAGTGGCGGCGGGCCTGGTTCTTTATGGCGGTCTGGCGCAGGCCACGGGCGCGGCGCGGCTAGATGCGCTGTGGCGTTCCCATGGGCGCGAACTGGGATGATGCTCTTGACCGCCCCCCGTGCAAACAGCCATAACGGTCGCGTTTTCTTCCATACCTGTCCGTTCTCGCACCAAGTTGCGTTTTCATGAACCGTATTTTTTCGGGCGTACAGCCCACCGGAAACCTCCATCTCGGTAACTATCTGGGCGCTATCCGTAACTGGGTGACTCTGCAGGAGGATTTCGAGTGCATTTTTTGCATTGTTGATCTTCACGCCATTACCCTGCCCCAAAACCCCGAGGAACTTCGCGCCCACACGCGCGAAGTGACGGCGGCTTATATCGCCGCCGGGATTGATCCCGAAAAATGCATTATCTTCAACCAGAGCATTGTCCCCGAACACAGCGAACTGGCCTGGATGCTGGCTTGTATCACGCCGCTGGGCTGGCTCAACCGCATGACCCAGTTCAAGGAAAAGGCAGGGAAGCACCGCGAGAATGCGGGTCTGGGGCTGTATGCCTATCCAGTGCTGATGGCCGCTGATATCCTTCTTTACCGCGCCACTCACGTGCCGGTGGGAGACGACCAGAAACAGCATCTGGAACTGTCCCGCGACATTGCCGGAGCCTTTAACCGGCAGTACGGGATAGATTATTTCCCGCTGCCCGAGCCACAAATTTTGGGCGCCGCTACCCGCGTCATGAGCCTGCGCAATGGCGCCAGCAAGATGAGCAAATCGGACGGCTCCGACTATTCCCGTCTCAACCTGACCGATGACGACGACGCCATCGCCCTTAAGATCCGCAAGGCGCGCACCGACGCCGACCCCTTGCCCGGTACGTCCGCCGGGCTCGAGGGCCGGGACGAGGCCGCCAATCTGGTGGGCATCTACGCCGCCCTGTCGGAAACGGGTGTCGAAGAGGTGTGTCGGCAATTCGCGGGCAAGATGTTTTCCCAGTTCAAGAATGAACTTTCTGATCTGGCGGTGGAGCGAATGGGCCCCATCGCCCGGAAGATTAGAGAACTGACTGCCGAGACCGGCCATGTGGACGGCATCCTGCGCAACGGCGCGGAGCGTGCGGGCGTTATTGCAAAACGGCATCTAGGCGAGATTCAAGACATCGTCGGCCTGTTACGTCCGTAACGGTGTCGAAAGGGGCATTTGGAGGGCGCTATGGGGGTCTTGATGCGACCCCGCCGCACGCTCTATATTCAGGGGTGTCCCAGGGGTTTATCTGCTAGATGTGGGGGGCTATGGAAGCCGCCATGGGTTCCGGGCCTGACAGGTTGAGCCGCCGCCAAGGCTCGCGCGCGCGTGCGCGGGAGTGCCGCCGTTTACGCTGGGGTGCCGCCTGATGCAGATTTATTTGCCCATTGCCGAGATTTCCGTCAACGTTTTTTACCTGTTGGGCTTGGGCGGACTAGTGGGCGCGCTGTCCGGCCTGTTTGGCGTCGGTGGTGGATTTCTCATGACGCCGTTCCTTATTTTTACTGGCATTTCCCCGGCTGTGGCCGTAGCCACCGAAGCCAACCAGATTCTCGGCGCCTCCGTTTCGGGAGTGTTCGCCCATTGGCGGCGCAGCAATGTAGATTTCAAGATGGGCTTCATGCTGTTGGCCGGGGGTCTGATGGGGTCCAGTTTCGGCGTATGGCTGTTTTCCGTGTTGCGCGGATTCGGCCAGATTGATCTGGTGATCTCCCTTGCCTATGTGGTGTTTTTGTCGGTGATCGGCGCGTTGATGCTGGTAGAAAGCAGCCGCGCCATGTTCCGCCACCGTCGCCGTGAAGCGGCGCAGCGCAAACTTCACAAGCATACCTGGCTGCACGGCCTGCCGCTGAAGACCCGTTTCCGCAAGTCAAAGCTCTATATCAGCGCGTTGTTACCGGTGGGAATCGGTTTTTTCGTCGGCCTTTTGGCGGCCATCATGGGTGTGGGCGGGGGGTTCGTCATGGTGCCGGCCATGATCTATCTGATCGGCATGCCCACCTCCATGGTGGTGGGGACGTCGCTGTTCCAGATTATCTTCGTCACCGCCAACGTGACCATCCTCCAGGCCTATTACAATCAGACCGTGGATGCCCTGCTGGCATTGCTGTTGCTCATCGGCGGTGTGATCGGCGCCCAGATCGGGACCCGGGCGGGGTCATTTCTGCGTGGCGAACAGTTGCGCGGGTTGCTGGCACTGGTGGTGCTCGGGGTTTGCGCGCGCATGTTTTTTGACCTGGCGGTGACGCCGGGAGACCTGTTTTCCCTGGTGTCTCAGGTAGATTTCTCCGGGGAACGATGACTATGATTCTGGCAACGGTAAAAAAATGCACTCTAGGAACCATGATTCTTAAGGCCACGTTGCTGGCCATGGCGTTTCTTGCTTTTCCGGCGTCCGCGCGAGCGGAGGCCCTGGTGGCAGACCTGTCGTCTCACCTGATTGCTATTACCACTGGGTTTCAGGGCTCCGAACTGCTGCTTTTCGGAGCCACCGATGGCGAAGGCGACGTGGTGGTTCTAGTACGCGGTCCGGAAGAATCGCTGAAAGTGCGGCGCAAAGACAGGATCGGCGGAATATGGGTCAACCGTGACGAAGTAACCTTCGAGAAGGTGCCGGTTTTTTTCCGCATGGCGAGCAACCGCCCGGTGGGTGATTTCGTGCCTTACACCCTTTTGTCGCGCCACCAGCTGGGTCTGCGTTTTCTTGAGCTTCCGGTTGCGGAACCAACGGTTTTGCAGGCGGACATAGTGTCTTTCCGGGCGGCGCTCCTCCGCGGCAAGAGCCGTGAAGGGTTTTACGCACCCGGCGAAGGCAAGGTGACGTTCCTGGGGGAAAGGCTGTTCCGCACCAATGTGGTGTTCCCGCCCAATGTTCCCACCGGAACCTATAAAATAGAGGTTTTTCTTATTCGTGACGGCCACGTGGTGGGGGCGCAGACGACGCCGCTCATCGTCAGCAAGGTAGGGTTGGGGGCCGAGGTTTTTCTCTTCGCCCACCGCCATGCGGCTTTCTATGGTATCCTTTCCGTGATTCTGGCCATGCTGGCGGGGTGGCTGGGCGCGGTGGCGTTCCGCAAGGTGTGATAATGGCAAAACAGCCGGCACAAAGTCAGGACCGCGTTTTTCTGGTGGTGGTGGACGAAACCGAGGAAATGCGTGCGGCGCTGCGTTTTGCCAGCCTTCGCGCCAAGAGCACCGGCGGTAAGGTAGCCCTGCTTTACGTTATTGAACCCACGGAATTCATGCACTGGATGGCGGCCGAAGACCTCAGTCAAGAAGAAAACCGCAAACGGGCGGAGGAAGTGATGCAAGGCCTCTCGGCGGAGGTCAACGAATGGGCAGGAGAACTTCCGGTGTTGTTTCTTCGCGAAGGGGACCGCGATGAATGCGTTCTCGAATTGATTGAGGAAGAGCCCGCCATTTCAATTCTGGTGTTGGGTGCGGCGACGGGAGCCAAAGGCCCCGGTCCGCTGGTCTCGGCGTTGACGGGTAAGTTCGTGGGCAAGCTTCGTATTCCCATTACCATCGTGCCGGGGAATCTCAATGACGAACAGATCAAGGCCATTACATAATCTTCGCCGTTCCATACCATCTCTTGCGAAGGCTTGATCTTTGCGCCCCGGCGGGCCATGTAAAGGGCGCAGTCACGTAACATTATTTGAACAGTAGTGAACCATGTTTATCCAGACCGAACAGACCCCCAACCCCGCGACCCTGAAATTCCTTCCGGGCGAGCCCGTCCTGGAAGAGGGAACGGCCGATTTTCCCTCGGTGGAAGCGGCCTCGCGCTCACCTCTTGCCGGGCGGCTATTCTCTATAGAAGGCGTGGCCAGCGTTTTCCTTGGCAACGACTTTATTTCCGTCACCAAGGCGGAAGACAGGGAATGGCAGGTCCTCAAACCTTCCATCCTCGGTGCTATCATGGAGCATTACGCCACAGGCCAGCCGACGATTCTGGCCGATGAGGGCACTACAACGGAAGGCGAAGGGGAAGACGACGACGTGGTGCGCCAGATCAAGGAGTTGATAGAAACCCGCGTGCGTCCGGCGGTTGCCCAGGATGGCGGCGACATCATCTTCCACGGCTTTGAGGCAGGGGTGGTTTACCTACAGATGCAGGGCGCCTGTTCGGGTTGTCCCAGCTCCACCATGACCCTGAAATCGGGTATCGAGAACATGCTCAAGCATTACGTTCCCGAGGTGGAGGAAGTCCGCCCCGTTACGTAAAGCACGCTGTTAGAGCCGCGGCCTAAGCTCCTTTACACCAAGATTTTTCTGTTCCTTTTATACTAGATGTGGTATACGTATATAAATAATACCCATGAAATAGTATCTGTACACACCATAATAGCGTGACAAAACGACACATTTAAGACGCTTGTCGGGGTTTGCATATAGTCATATATATATCCCCTATGCATGTAGGGCTAAAAGTACAGCTCGTAGGTCTTAGATGTTTTACGGGCTATGTGTCAGCGTTTAATTGTGCGTCGCAACATAGAGATTTATCCACTTAATTCCGGGCCTTTCTTCCATGTCATCATCTGATTCCAAAGGCCGCACCACGCTGCGGCGTCCCGGTTACGAACAGTTTGCGCTGGGTTTTGTGGGCCTATGCGTGGTCGGCATGTATTTGGCCGCGGCCCTTAGTCCGGCTGAACGGGCCATGTATTCCCCGTCGCTGTCGTCCGCCGCGCTGGGCGCCGAGTCGGTGAAGCCGACACAGGAGGAAGCCGTTTCGGAAGCCCCCAGCAAAACCGTAGAGGTGGCTGTAGTCGTGCCTCCCACACCTGAGCACAAGCCCGCCTATGTACCTTTTTCCACCCCGTTTACCCTGGCCTCCGGCGACAGTGCATGGCTGCCGCAACGGCGATCTCCGTCCGTGGTATCGCCGCCAAGTGGCGGACCCATTACTAATCTGCGCGGAGGCGTGACTGTAAAGAGCGTAGCCAAGCTGGGAAGTTTCTTTAATTCTCTTAATTACAGTCTGACCAAGGTGCGCTACGGACATCAGCCGGTACCCAGGGTTTTTCTCGACTGCCTGCCCCGGGACCTGAAAACCATGATGTCGGTCTCGGCGCGCAAGTCCATGTTTATCAAGGCCATGCTACCCTTGATCTTGCAGGTTAACGACACCATTTCGGCCGATCGCGGGAAGCTTCTGGAGATCAACTCCCAGGTACGTATGGGCGGCACCTTGTCGGAGCGGGATCGCTCCTGGATTAAGGATCTGGCCCGGCGCCACGGTCTCGACAAGACGCGTCTCAACAGAACGGTTCTGGTAAAACTCCTTGAGCGGGTGGATGTGGTGCCGCCTTCGCTCGCGCTTGCCCAGGCGGTGGAGGAAAGCGGTTGGGGCACGTCCCGCTTTGCCCAGGAAGGTAACGCTCCATTCGGGCAGCGGACCTTTAACGAAACCCGGGGACTGGTGCCGCTGGATCGCGACGCCGACAGCACTCATGCCGTCCGGACCTACAACCGTTTAATTGACGGCGTGCATGCCTATATCGACAACCTCAATACCCACCGTGCCTATCATGAGTTCCGCAAGGCCCGCGCGACCATGCGCCGTGTCGGAACCGGCCTTGACAGTTTTGGTCTGGCCAAGACTCTGATGCGGTATTCCGAACGCGGCCAGGACTACGTAGATACCCTACACACCATCATGTCGGCCAACGACTTGGCTCCGCTCGACCGCGCCCGCCTCCACGGTGCGCAGATAGCCGGGCTGACACTTTCTGGAGGCTGAGCCGCTCTAAACATTGTTCATTGCTTTAAAGGCGCCTCCCCGTTTTTCGGTGAGGCGCTTTTTTTAAAACGGTTATTCGCTGCCCGCCGAAGGAAGCCGATAGAACATCATGCCCAGCCAGCGCCAGTGTCCCCCGGGTCCAGGCAGGGTACAGTTAAGGCGAGACCGCCCTTTCGGCAGGGGCTTAACGAAACGCACTTCGATGCGGTGTTCTCCCAGATGCTCGATGATGGCTTTTGGTCCTGCGGAGGGAAAACAGGCCAGCTGGTCGAGGTGGCGGATGTCTTCGGCCACGGTAAACCCAACCAGAGGCAGATCGGTGTTCAGTACCATGTCCGCGGGCAAAAGGTCGGACACTGGAAGTGGCAGGGCATTAGCCACCTGGCGGAAGCGCTCAAGAGAACCGTATCTCTCATTGAGTGCAAAGCGCGGCAGGTTGAAGAAATCCGAGCCGGAATAAACCACGCCGGAATGCTGGCCAAAGGCGGCCTCGTACCCTGTGGCTTCTGCCAGTGCTGCCACCCCCAGGCCCGATTCTCCGTAAGGGTAGGCGAACATCCCGGGCCTATACCCCAGCTCCTCGTATAATCGTGCATTGGAGCGGACAATGTCCTCGCGGTTTTTGGACATGGTGGAATCCGCCATATGCAGATGCGAGGCGGTATGGACGCCGATGGTAACGCCGTGGGCGGCGAGTTCCCGGATCTGGTCCCAGTTCATGAGATTCTTGTTACCGCTGTCGATGCCGTCGGTGGCGATAAAGACGGTGAAGGGAAAACCTGCCTCTCGCAGCCGGGGGAATGCTTGCGTATAGACCGAGCGGAACCCGTCGTCGATGGTAATGCCCACGGTGCGATTGGGCAGACTACGCTCCTCGCGAAGGGCGCTTATGATCTCTGGAATCGGAAGAACGTGATAGCCGCCGCTGGAAAGTTCGGCGATATGGGATTCGAATTGGTTGATGCGGATATTGGTGGAAGGCAGGCTGTCCTCGCCGAACCGGTGATACATGAAGACCACCGCCGAAGTGTTGGAATCTGTGGAATCTGCTGTTTGCGCTACCGCCGGCCCTTGATATGTCAGCAGCAATCCCATGGCGAAAAGTGCCTGGGCCATTAGGGAGGCGTAGAAATTCACGAAAGAAAAGGCAATGACGGATTTCATGGTCTGTGCACCGTGATATGTTCCACGTTAGCGAAGGGCTTTCCCCACCCGTGACGATGATGGTTGGCACACTAGAAGCGCCTTGTCATCTCCGCAAGTAGGGGTAACCCTTTTTAAAGCCCGTCTTCTCAAAGCTGGGTGGGGCTATTTCTACCGGGGTCATGGGTGGTGCTTGATGATGGGGCGAAACGGTTGGTGCGATGCCGGTTTTAGCATGGGATATCTTCATCCGTCTTGCCCTATAGCCGGAGGCCGGGGGGCGCTGTTATGAGACTTCTAGCCCTTGATTCGTCGGCTGCTTCCTGTTCGGTGGCGCTGTGGGACGACGGGAAGAAGGAAACCGGCAGCCCGGTCGTGGCGCATCATTGCAAATTTATGGACCGCGGCCAGTCGGAGGCACTCATCCCCATGGTGGACTCCGTGATGGAAGAGGCCGGCTTGGCCTTCGGGGATCTTGACCGGCTGGGAGTCACGGTCGGGCCAGGCTCCTTTACCGGAGTCCGCATCGGCCTGGCGGCTGCCCGCGGCCTGGCGCTGGCCCGTGGCCTGCCGCTGGTGGGCGTTACCAGCCTTGAGGCTATCGCCCTGGAGGCACGCGCTGAGGATGGGAGCAAAGACACAGCGGTGCCCGACACCCTGTTTGTGGCACTGTCGGCGGGGCGCAGCGACCTATACTTTCAGATTTTCTCCCGTAATGAAGACGTGGAGTCTGCTTTTCCCTGGCAGGCGGCCAGTTCTCCTGGTGCGGCCATGCTTGAAGATGTTCCTGGACAGCTACCACAAAAAGGCCTGGTGCTTATTGCCGGAAACGGCGCGCCACTGATCCGGCATGTTCTGGCGACGGAGAAACGCGCCGCCGGCCCAGGCCACAAGATTATCTATGCGGGCGGTCCGGGACTGCCAGATGCCGCTGCCGTGGCGGTTATTGCCGCCGGGCGTGAGCCCGAAACTTTTGGGTCAGAGCCTGTACCGCTTTACGTCCATTCCCATTATGCGGGGCTGCCCCAGGGTCGAACGAAAGAAGTCGCCCCATGACCTCTGGCGCCGGGTCCGTGCTAAGACCAATGGATGCCTGGGCACTAGGTTCCGGTTTCGGCTGAAACCGGTGGATTTTGTTATTTCCGTTTTTCATTCCAGGGTGATTAAAACCCCTAAAAGAGTTCAGGCGCGGCGTATGTGCAAACGATAGATCATTTCCATACCCTGAGCTTCCTCTTGAGTGATTTCAGGCACCAACGACAGCACCTCGTGCCCGTCTTCCTTCACTGATCGAGGTACGTTGTCGAGAGGCTCTCCTGACCGCAGGCGCACTTCGGCGATGGCGCCAGGCGCTAGGCGTTCAAGCATGAGCTTGGTCTTGACAAAGGTCATGGGACAAACCTCACCCGTAATGTCGAGAAAACAGTCCACTTTGTGAAAATTAGTGGTGATATGGGAATTATTTGGCACTTTTAAGGA
>Ga0187833_10003570_pt1 | contig 15717 bp, 14 predicted proteins | sample ETNtaG_37_FD_167968 | JGI IMG/M metagenome (GOLD analysis project Ga0187833, IMG submission 167968) | Marine microbial and viral communities from oxygen minimum zone, Eastern Pacific Ocean - ETNP2014_SV_400_PacBio MetaG (Illumina Assembly) | ecosystem: Environmental > Aquatic > Marine > Hypoxic...
AAAAATAAAAACTTTTATATTTTGTTTATTGCTATCATCTGTCTTTCAGGTTTGTGGTTCACATTGAGTTTTCCGAGAACGCGTTATATCCTATATTCATTTCCATTTATTTATTTGATTCTGTTGAGTTTTAAGAAAATTAGACTAATTGGTTATGGGTTTGTTTTGTTTGTTTTTTTGCAATCTATGCAAAATTTTTACATTGGATTTTCCAGAGGTCCTGAATCAAAATTAAATTTATTTATATATGAACAAAATATTTCTTTGCCCGAGAATGCCTTATTATCCTCCTATAATAGGAGGCATCCTTATTTTATTCTTGGTACTAGAAATTATTTAGGAGATGATAATTGGGATTCAATTCTAAAACAAATTGAGGCTCCAGGTAAATTTATGCCAAAATTAACCTTAGATTTAATTATTAATAATGGGTCTTTATTTGTTTTAGGAAACAGCACTTACATAGATAGTACTTATTCACAGGTGAATGAAATGGCAATAAATAATGGTTATATGTTACATAGTTCACCCCTGACACCACCTTTTGATGAATTCGATGGATGGGCCCTAGTTGAATTGAATCTGTCAAAATAAAATAAGTCCAAAATAAAAATATTTTATCTTAAAAGGTTACCATACTGATTGAACTTGGTCTTTTTTAAGATACACTAGAAATCATGATTTTATGTAATTTAATTATCCAAATAGCGGATAATGCAATAAAGGATTCCAACAGTTACCTGAAATCGGGCCATAACGGTCCATATAATCATCCAGAAACTCCAGTAAGGAACATGAGCCATTGGCTTATAACCTTTTCCAAATGCTTTGAGTTAACGGGTAAACCGATCTATTTAGATAAGATCAGGGAATTGGCAAAACATTTAATATCAGAAAATTCTAGACCATTTGGATATTCTTTTCATCATCGGATGAAAGAAGGTAAAGACAAATGTAATGGACTTATTGGTCAAGCTTGGACATTGGAATCCTTGGCTTTTGCATCTTCACTTTTAAATGACAATAAGTATGCTGAAGTGGCTGAGGACGTTTTTTTTCAACATAATTTTAATAAAGAGTTTGGGTTATGGAATCGATTGGAAATAGAAGGAGAAATTCTATCAATTGATGAAACCTTTAATCATCAACTATGGTTTGCCGCTTGCGCATCATTGTTAAACACGCCCAGAAAAGAAAAAATAAAAGAGAGAATATTCCGCTTTCTTGATACTTTGTCTGAGAATTTATCTATTTTGGATAATGGATTGATTTACCATCCAATTAATAAAAGGTCAAATCATTATGCTTCGAGCCTTCCTATTAAGTCTTATCTAATAAAAGTTGTAAAATTAATTTTATCCTCTCTGGTTAATAGAGACAGAAAAACAGGTGATTTAATAAATGATTACAGCGAAAAAATGATTGTGAAGTCAGTTGGTTATCATCAGTTTAACATGTATGCATTCGCAATCCTTAAAGAATCGATTCCTGAACATCCATTCTGGAAATTATCACAGGCTCAAAAAACTGTTGATTATTTGATTTCGGATGAATTTAAAAATGGTTTAAATCAAAATAATTATGGTTACCCTTATAACCCGCCGGGTTTTGAAGTGCCCTTTGCCTTAAGTGTTTTTACTGATTTGAACGAATATCAACTTATTGATATATCTTCCTTATGGATCAATGAGCAATTCAGAAGGTGTTACAACGCTGAAACTCAAATGATGGACAGAAATACAGGAGATTCGTTAACACTAACAGCAAGGATTTATGAGCTAGCTAGACTTCCCAATTCAATTTTGGAAAAAATAGAAGTCTCCATCTAATAATCATTATCCATATCTATTGATTAACCTCTCAGTTGTAATACCTGTATATAATGATCCAATTGGATTAAAAAAGGTTTTAAAATCTTTAATAGTACAAGATTATCCTAAAAATAAATATGAAATAATCGTAGCGGATAACGGCTCAACTGATAAAACTTTAAAGGTAGCAAAAGCTTATGCGGATAAATATCCTGAATTGGTCAAATATGTACTGGAAAAAAGTATTCAAAGTTCATATGCAGCTAGGAATATGGGAATTGATGTAGCTAAAGGATCAATATTGGCCTTTACTGACGCGGATTGTATTCCGGGAAAAAATTGGTTAAATATTGGTTATTTAAAAATAAAAAATAGCAAGGCATCAATGGTAGCTGGGAAAATTGAATTTACATATAAAGATTCAACGCCAAATATATGGGAGTATTACGATTCAGCTGGGAAATTAAAGCAGAGATCTTATGTTGAGAATGCAGGTTTTGGAGCAACAGCAAATTTGTTTGTACGAAAAACTATGTTTCATAAATATGGGAAATTTTTGGAAGAACTTCAATCGGGAGGGGATTACGAATTTGGTAGAAGATTAACAAAATCAGGTGAATTTTTAATATATTGTGAAAGGGCTGTAGTCTATCACCCGGCGAGATCTACATTCAGGGCTAAGTATAATAAATCAATAAGGATAGCTAAAGGGCAGAAAATTTTGGAAAGAATGAATTTATTAGAACACGGTAAGAGATCATTTAAACAACTTATTCCTGTTAAATCTTATCCATCCTTGCCTGATGTAAAAATTAATTTAATTAAGAAGTTAAAATTAATACTAATAAGTAATATTTTTAGGTATCTTAACTATTTGATAAGATTATGAAAATAGTATTGTTTTAAAAATATACGTGAGGTTAACAAAACAAAATTTTACTAAAAACACAATTATATTTCATCATATTCCGAAAGCAGCTGGATCAACATTTAGATTAATTCTTTCAAGGCAATTTAAGTCGGAATTCATTTATAATCTTCAAACATTAAGAAAACATGAAATGATAAAGAAATTTTCAACAATAAATAAAGAAAAAAGATATTGTTATAAATTAGTGATGGGACATCAAGCTGGTAAATTGTACAATTTAGTAAATAATCCTGTGATTATAACAATGCTAAGATCTCCTGTTGAAAGAGTTGATTCTCTTTACAGACACGCTAAGAGACATGAGGATCACCCTTGCCACAAAATTGCAAAGTTATATTCACTAAAAGAGTGTTTTGAAAATAATATCCATAAAGAATGGAAGGAATTATCTAATGGACAGTTTGATAGTCTATGTTTTTTGTTTAAAACGAATTTAAATGTGAATTTGGAAGGAATTATAGAAATTGATTTAATTAATAAAATCATGGATGAGTATATAATTTTTGGTTTAGTTGAACGTTTTGATGAATCATTATTATTAATGAATAAATATATGGGCTTCAACCATAATATATATTATTATCGCAAAAATACATCTCACGATAAATTTAAAATTGATCCCAGCGTAATTAAGATTATTAGAGAATATAATCGACTTGATATACAATTATATGAATATTGTAAAAATATTTTTAATGATCGGTTAGTTAGTGAATTGAGTTTTTTAAAAAACAAATTGTTTTTATATAAAACATTAAACATGTTAATGTACTTTCCGGCAAAAATAAATGATTATATAACGTTTAAAAGGCAATATCCTAAATTAAATGCGTAAACCAATTGTTTCTGTAATTATTCCAACATATAATAGAAGTATTATTCTAAATCGAGCAATATCAAGTGTTCTTTCTCAATCCTATAATAATATTGAAATTATCGTGGTTGATGATGCATCTAAAGATGACACAAATAAAATGTTGAATTTGCATGATGATCCACGATTAAAATATATAAGTCATAGAATAAATAAAGGTGCATCAGCGGCCCGTAACCGCGGAATAAAAGAGTCAAAAGGTGATTTAGTAGCTTTTCTTGATGATGATGATGAATGGTTTCCAAAAAAACTGGAAAAACAGGTTAGTTTAATTCTCAATTCCCCATCAGATGTAGGATTAATTTATTGTTGGATGGATTATTACAATGCAGAAGGAGGTATAAATAGTTATAAACCGACATTGAAAGGTCGGGTATTTCGGGAGGTTTTAGATTATCAACGTATTGGGGGTTGTCCAACATTATTAGTTAAAAAATCAGTTATTGAAAATGTAGGGGGTTTTGATGAATCATTAAAAAGGGGGAATGATGGTGATTTTATAAGGAGGGTGTGTAGAAAATATAAAGTTGATTATGTTCCAGAGACATTAGTAAAAGTATATGTTAACCATGGTGAAAAGCGTATCAGTGATAATAATTCATTACGTTTTATCGAAATAGTTAAGGCAAATGAAATAAAACTCGATAAATTTAAAATTGAATTAAGAAATTTGCCGGAAAAAAGATCAATAATATATAATACAATAGCAAAAGATTATATTAAGTACCACCCTTTGTATTCGATGAAGATTTTGTATGGGATAAAATTTATCCTTTATTCATATTTTATATATCCACGTAGAACATCTGTTACAATAAGAAATTTTATTAGGAAAATAAATAGTATTATTCACTGAATATAATTTATATAAATTGATTTATTAACTTTATCTAAATTATGATTATAAAATTATGGAAAATTTTAATATGGTTTATACCTTATGGATTCGTAATACTTCTAAAATTATTAAATAGAAAATTTCGAAATTACATATTTAATTCAATATTAAAATATCGATTAAATGATTATTCGAAAATTAATAAATTAAAAAAATTACATTTGGGATGCGGTGAAGCTATTTTAGACGGATGGTTCAATACAGATAGAACTAATTCAAAATATGTTTCATTTCTTGATGTAAAAAATATATTTCCAATCAAAAGTAATTATTTTGATTATGTTTTCACAGAACACTTAATTGAGCATCTTGATTATGGAGAGGGATGTCATTTGATAAAAGAATCGTTCAGGGTACTTAAACCTGGAGGTAAAATCCGTATTGCCACACCAAATGTTAAATATTTAATTAATCTTTATGATAAGGAACGGACTAATATTGAACAAATGGAGATTCAACGTATTGTCCAGAAGTATTTCCCAAATGTTAATATTTATGATGAACTTTTTGTAATTAATAACTTTTTTTATAATTGGGGTCATAAATTTATTTATGATTTTAAAATTTTAACCCAATCAATGCGGCATAATGGTTTTATTAACATAAATGAAAATTCAGTTTCAGAAAGTGATGATGTCAATTTTCGAGAACTTGAATATCATGGCGTTATCATTGGTGAAGAAATAAATAAACTTCAAACTTTCGTTCTTGAAGCGACCAAACCGTACTATCCTTTATGATTTAATTAAATATAATTTGTGTTATGGTTCAAAATTTTTATAGAATTAATTTTTAATGCATAAATATCCTATAGTTTCTGTCGTTCTTCCTACCTATAATCGTTATTCATTAGCTATTGGTGCAATAAATAATATTAAAAAACAGGACTATCCGAATATAGAAATTATTGTTGTTGAAGATGGTTCATCTACTAAAATTGATGAATATATAAATAACATAAATTGTAACAACTTAAAGTATTTAAAACATAATTCTAATAGAGGTCTAAGTGCTTCTCGCAATACTGGAATAGCAGCATCCTCTGGTGAATATATAGCTTTTATGGATGATGATGATCGATGGCATAATAATAAAATATCACTTCAAATGAAAAAATTATTAATTGATAAAAACAGAAATAAACTAATTTACTGTCTTAATTGTCATCAAAATCAAAAATTTAATACAAGCAGTTCTCAATTATATTATAAAGGTAAAATGTCTAAATACATTTATGATGGTGGATTATTGCCATCATCATCTATGATAATGCATAGAAAATTAATTAATCTTGTTGGTGGATTTTCTGAAAATTTCCGAAGCTGTATTGATCATGATATGTGGATGAATTTGGCAAAAAAAGGTATTTATATGGACTATGTTAATAAACCTTTAGTTTATTCAATTGATTCCAAACAAAAAAGGATGATCAATGATTATCCTAATAGATTAATGGGAATTCATCAATTCTTTACGAAATGGAAAAATGATGTTACCGATTGTTTTGGTATTAAATCATGGTTAAATATTGAAACTAAATATCATATTCAAACTTCTTATAGTATAGTTAAAAGTTATAGAGATGGAAATTTATCAATTACTGAATCACTTTTTTACATTCAGAAATTATTTTCCTTAATGCATTGGAGATACTATAAAATCGATATAATTTTAAGTAAATTTGGTCTTTTATACGCCACCTTTATTTTCAATTATGTTCCAATACATAGATTAATATACAAAATTAAAAAATGTTATATTTAGAAATTTATTTATTATATTTATTTTGTCTTTTTAAACTATTTTAATTATATCCATATATATTTTGATAAATAGAATTTTAATACAGATAAGAGAATAAGTATCGTTCAATGATTTGAAAATATCAATAATAATACCTGCATATAATGAAGTAAACACGATTTCAAAAATCGTTGATTCTGTTCATGATGTGATGATTAACTTACAATATGATTATAATATTATTATTATAGATGATTGTTCAGATGATGGCACGACCGAAATAATAAATAGCTATATAAATATCGATAATATAATTCTTATTAATCATAAAAAGAATAGAGGGAAAGGAGCTGCATTGAAATCTGGTTTTTCAGTGGTGGATGGTGATGTAATTATTATTCAAGATGCAGACCTTGAATACGATCCTAATGATTATCAAAAACTATTGGACCCCATTCTTTCAGGAAAAGCTGATGTAGTTTATGGATCAAGATTTGTGGGTTCTGAACCACATAGAGTTCATTATTATTGGCATTATATTGGTAATTTATTTTTAACAACTCTTTCAAACATGTTTACTAATTTAAATTTAACTGATATGGAGACATGTTATAAAGTTTTAAAATCTGATGTTTTGAAAAGTTTAAGTTTAACTGAGGATAGATTTGGCATTGAGCCTGAGATCACTTCTAAAATTGCAAAAGGTGGATGGCGGGTTTATGAAGTCGGTATATCATATTATGGTCGAGATTATTCTGAAGGTAAGAAAATTGATTGGAAAGATGGATTAAGGGCGCTTTACGTGATACTTAAAAATGGAATTTTTTGTCAATAAAATGGAATTAATCAATTATATAATGCAATTGATCAATTATATATATGATTACTGTTAATTATTACATTACTCATTTTATAATGAAATGAATATAATGATTTGAATAACCCTCCTAAAATTTCAATTATAACACCTAGTTTTAATCAAGGTCGGTATATTGAACAAACTATAAATTCAATTATTTTGCAAGATTATCCGAATTTGGAATATATTATTATTGATGGAGGTAGTACTGATGAAACTATCGATATTTTAAATAAATATAAAAATCAAATATCAAAATGTATAAGCTCATCTGATAAAGGTCAAACTCATGCAATTAATAAAGGTTTTAAAATGTGTACAGGAGATATATGCACATGGATCAACAGTGATGACCTAATTTACGATGGTGCTCTTTGGAAAGTTGCTGAATACTTTTCTAAAGATAGTAATCTAGAATTTATTCATGGAAAAGGTCTTTATTTTAATGATAAAGGAAATGAATGGCCGGCTGATAAAAATTTAAATAACTTAGAAATAAGATATATAACTCATTTTTGTTATGATCTTCAACCTTCAACTTACTTCCGTAGAACTGTTTTCGATAAAATTGGTTATTTAGATCAGAAATACGTTTTGCAAATGGATGCTGAATTCTTTATGAGAATTGGGTTGAATTGCAATATCATGAAGGTTGGAGATATGCTATCTAAATTCAGAGAACACGATTTGAGAAAAAGTAAAAGTTTAGAAAACATAAATTTTGTTGAAATTGAATTTTATCTCAGATATAGTAAACTTTTACGCTCATTTTCTTTTACCGAGGATCTTATTGATGTCGCAAGAAATTTTAACATATATATTGAAGGAAATGATGTTTATCCGGTTTCAAAGACTTTTTGTCGGGAACAAATTGATCATTCCTTTTTTATATTTCTTGTTAAAGTGGCCGAAGTTAAATATATAAAAAGTGACTATAATAGTGTAAAAATAATAATTAATTACATGAGAGAACATTATCCTATAATGTTTAAGCAAGATAAAACTATTTTAAGCATTTTTCGACGAATCTCTTTTGTAAAGTTTATTCCATCAAAATTGATGATTAGACTTAGAAGCACTACAATTCGAAATGCATTATCATAAATATTTTAAGTTAGTTATTTTTTAAATTACTATTTTCACACTTTCAAATAAATGTATTTTGATTATTTCCCCTGAGCGTTGGGGAAAAATTAAGGTATCAAAACATCATTACGCTCTAACATTAGCTAAAAGAGGTAATGTTGTATATTATCTTAACCCTCCAAGTATTTCAGGACCATTTTCAATTAATGTTAAAAATGTTAGACAAAATCTTAAAATAATAAATTACAGGACATTTTTGAGAGGATCGAATCGATTTCCAATGGTAATAAGAAGATACATTCATGGTTATCTGGCAAATAAGATAATTAAAACGATAGATAAATCGATCGATATAACATGGAGTTTTGATCCTTCATCATTTCAATATCTGGACGCTTTTGGTGCCAAGCTTAACATTTATCATGCTGTTGACGTTCATAAATCCAGATTTGAAAAGGCAATTGTAAAATACGCCGACATTATATTTGCGACATCAGAAAAAATATTGGAAAGATATAATAAAACTGATAAGTTAAAGTTTAAAATAAACCATGGTCTAGCTGAAAATTTTTTATCATTTGATAAAAATATAGATGGGTTTATAAAAAATAAAAACCGTTTAAAGGTTGGATATGTTGGGAATCTTCATTATAAGTATTTGGATGAAAATACTCTTAAGGACATTATAACAAGAAATCCATTGGTTGATTTCTATTTTATAGGACCATATGAGGAAAGTAATATTAAAATAAGAAAAAATAATGAGAATTTTGTTGAATTTTTGAAAATTTTACCAAATGTTATACTTATTGGTGTTGTAGCGTCAGAGGATTTGAATGGATATTTAAAACACTTTGACACTTTCCTTATGTGCTATTCGGGGGATAAAAATATTTCCGAGATGGCTAATCCACATAAAATTTTAGAGTTTTTGAGCACCGGTAAAGTGATCGTAAGTCATTATATAGATGAATATAAAAATTATACTGATATAATATGCATGAGTAAAAATAATAATAATTTAGGAAAGTTGTTTAAAAAAGTAGTATCAAACTTAGATTATTATAATAATGATATAAAAAAATATAATAGATTAAAATTTGCTAAAAAAAATACATATAAGAGGCAATTAAATAAAATAGAAAAAATAATGACAAGTATTGGACTAAAATTTGAGTGAACTTATAAGCATTATAATGCCAGCATTTAACGTTGGAAAATATGTAGAACATAGTATTAAATCTGTTCAAGGTCAAACATATAATAATTGGGAGTTGATTGTAGTAAATGATGGAAGTGATGACGACACTGGAGATATAATAAAAAAATTCAAAGATAAACGAATAATATATTACGAACAAATACATAAAGGTGCATCCTCAGCAAGAAATTTAGCATTGTCAAAAATTAAAGGTGAATATTTTTGCTTTTTAGATGCTGATGATTTGATGCCAAATCGAAGTATTCAAAGTAGGTACGAAGTTTTTAAAAAAAATTCAAATATCAATTTTGTGGACGGTACAGTGATTTATATGAATTCAAAAATGAATAGAATAATGAAGATATATAAACCAAAATTTAAAGGTGAACCATACAATGAATTAGTAAAAATAAATAGTAACTGTTATTTTGGTAACACTTGGATGATTAAACGCGAAAGTGACACAGATTATATATTTAATGAGGAACTTACACATTGTGAGGATTTATATTTTTACATTAATATATCAAAAATGAGAGAATATAGTTACACAAAAGATGAAGTATTACATTATCGAGTAAGAAAAGATTCATCAATGTCTGATATTTTAGGATTAGAAAGTGGATATATAAAATTATATCAATTTTTGAAAAATGACGGAAATATAAATTTAATTTATTTAAAATATAAAATTATTCGAATTATGTTTTTAAGTTATTTAATTAATTATAAAAATATATATTTGGGTATTAAATCAATTTTTAAAATTATAATTTTATGACTCAATCAAAAAATTTAATAACTACTATAGTTTACATTTATAATAGCTATAATGATCCATTATTCCAAAATTTGGTTTTGAGATATATAAAACTTTTAGCTAATAATCCATATTACGAATTTCATATTATAACATTTGAGCAAAAATATTATCACATAACTACTAATAACAAAAGGGTTATAAATGATGAATTAAATAAATTAGGTATTTATTGGTATCCCCTAATTTTTCATACTGGTAAATTTATATTGTTTAAAAAACTTTATGACTTTTTACTTTCAACCCTCGTTTTTATACAAATTAAATTTAAGACCAATGCTAATGTTATTTTCTCATACACTAATATATCTGCTTCCTTTTCTATTATTTTCTCTAAACTATTTTCTATGAAAATGATTGTTTACTCTTATGAACCTCATAGTCTTTTTCTCGCAGATATGGGAATATGGTCAAAACATTCGTTGAAATATAAACTCTTAAGTTCTATTGAAAAATTTGCCGGTATTAATGGAAATTATATATTAACTGGTACAAAACATATGGCTAAACAATTAAAAATTTGGGGTGCAAAAGGTAAAATAATAAGAGCTCCTACCAGTGTTGATGAAAATGATTTTTATTTTAGAAGAAGAGGTAGATTAAAAACTAGGAAACTATTAAATTTAGAATCACGATGTGTATTACTTTACATTGGTAAATTTGGTGGTCTTTATTATAATAAAGAAATTCCTCGTTTATTTAATATTTTACGATCCAATAATTCTGATCTATATTTTTTAATTGTTACCTCTAATTCTTTAACCGAAATTAATACTCTTTTTTTTAATGAAGGCATTAGTGATGACAATTATTTTTTAACATCTAAATTAGATTATGATTCTATTAAAAATTATATTTCTTCCTCCGATATTGGATTAAGTGCTATTCCCCCTACTCCATCTCAAAAATTTAGGTCTCCTACCAAAGTTGGCGAATATTTGATGTGTGGTCTTCCATATATAACTTGTAAGGGTGTTTCAGAGGATGATTATTTTGCCAATAAATATAATGTTGGTGTTGTTTTAAACAGTTTCTCTTCTTTCGATGTCAATAATTCACTTTCTGATTTTAATAAAATTTTGAATGAAGACAAATCTGTCCTCCGGGCCCGTTGTCGTCGTATCGGTATACGTTATAGGTCTCAATCTTTTGTTGTTAACCAATTAAAAAAGATTTATCATGATATTTCTAATATTTAATATTTTAATTAATATAAAGGTATATCTATGACAGTTTCATTAGTCACGGGTGGTGCTGGTTTTATGGGTTCTCATGTAACAAAACATTTGTTAGATATGGGTCATACTGTAGTTGTACTTGATGATTTAAGTGGAGGTTTTAAAGACAATATTCCTGATTCAGCAATTTTCTTTAATGAGTCAATCACTGATCATAAATTTATTAATCAGCTTTTTAAAAATTATAACTTCAAATACGTATTTCATCTTGCCGCTTATGCTGCTGAAGGTCTCAGTCATTTCATTCGTCGTTTTAATTATACTAATAATTTAATTGGAAGCGCTAACCTTATTAACGCATCTATTATTAATGAAATACAATGTTTTGTTTTTACTTCATCCATTGCGGTTTATGGATCCGGTAAATTACCATTACAAGAAGAAATGAATACATTCCCTGAAGATCCCTATGGTATTTCCAAACTTGCTGTTGAACAAGATTTGGCTTCAGCTTACGATATGTTTGGACTTGACTATATTATTTTTCGACCACATAATGTTTATGGTGAATTTCAAAATATTGGTGACCGTTATCGAAATGTTGTAGGTATTTTTATGAACCAATTACTTCAAAAAAGCCCCTTAACTATTTTTGGTGACGGTAAACAGTCTCGTGCTTTCAGTTATATTGGTGATGTAGCACCTCACATTGCACGCTCCGTTGATAATATTAAAGCTTATAACAATGTGTTCAATATTGGTTCAGATATAACTTTTAGTGTTAATGAACTTGCTGAAAAGGTTATGAACGCTATGAACATCAATGGTACCATAAAGTACCTTCCTAAACGTAATGAAGTTTTGCACGCCTATTCAGATCACTCAAAATTTAATAAGTTCTTCCAAATCAATGTAAATTCACTTACTAGCCTTAAGGAGGGTCTTACTAAAATGTCCAATTGGGTCAAAACTGTAGGTATCCGAAAGAGTATTGCATTTAAAAATATAGAAGTCACACAAAAACTTCCTTCTATTTGGTTGGAACAGGATTAAAATAACGTATTGGTTTTCTTGGTATTTTCAATATGAGACGAATATTGTTTCTTGCCTTGCATCGCCCAGGGCGATCGCCTTCACAACGATTCCGATTCGAACAATATTTAGATTTTCTAGAGGATAAGGGGTTTAAATGTGATTTCTTTTACCTGATAAGTGAAAAGGATGATCCTATTTTTTATGGGAGAGGAAATTTAATTAACAAGTTTAGAATCCTTATAAAGAGTATTAAGCAAAGATGGAATGAAGTAAAAGTTACTAATTCATATGATTTGATATATGTCCAGCGTGAATGTTTTATGCTTGGCACTTCTTTCTTTGAAAAATCATTTTCTCAAAACTGTAGAATGATATTTGATTTTGATGACTCTATATGGTTGCCAAACGTGTCGAAAGGAAACAGAAAGCTTCGATTTTTGAAAAACTCCAATAAAACTAGAGATATCATTCGAGGCAGCTATATGGTCTTTGCTGGAAATAAATATTTGGCTGATTATGCTAGACAATTCAATTCCAATGTAAAGATAGTGCCTACAACGATTAATACAGATCAATATGTTAGAGATTACAATCCAACTGGGAAAATTTGTATTGGATGGAGTGGTTCAGCTTCTACAATTGAACATTTTGAAAATGCCATACCTTTTCTTGCAAAGATTAAGGAAAAGTATTGTGATCAGGTAATATTCAAAGTTATTGGTGATGAGAGTTATCGACATGATGAGCTTGGTATAACGGGATTGCCATGGTGCATAGAAAACGAAGTAAAAGAACTTTCCTCTTTTGACATAGGTATTATGCCGTTGCCTGATGATGAATGGGCAAGAGGAAAGTGTGGACTAAAAGGGTTACAATACATGGCTTTGGAAACAGCAACTATAATGTCTCCTAGAGGTGTTAACTGTGAGATCATTTCTGATGGAAAAAATGGATTTCTGGCTGATACTCTATTTGATTGGGTTGAAAAACTATCAAATCTGATTGAGAACGAAGGTCTTCGAAAGCAATTCGGAAAAGAAGGAAGAAAAACAGTGATAAAGAAATATTCTGTGAGGGCCTTAAGTGGAGAATATGTTGATTACTTTTATGAGGCTATGAATGGTAAAAATTATGGTTGATAGTAAGCGCTACTTTTGTAAGTGGTAAAATAAATAACATATAAAACTATGTGCGGCATTGCTGGCTTTTGGAGAGATTCTAATGATAAGAGTACTGATTGGCTGAAAGAAATTGCCAAAAATATGGCGGATACTCTACTTCATCGTGGGCCTGATGACTGCGGAACCTGGGTTGATCAAGAAGTTGGAGTAGCATTTGGTCACCGTAGACTTTCCATCATTGATGTTACCGATCATGGGCACCAACCTATGCTATCGTCTAATGGAGGCTATGTAATCATTTATAACGGTGAGGTATATAACTTTCAGGAACTTCGACAACAATTAGAGAAATTGGGGCACAGGTTTGAGGGGCACTCTGATACGGAGGTCATGCTTGCCGCTTTTGTTCAGTGGGGAGTAGAAGCCTCTGTTAAAAAGTTTAACGGAATGTTTGCCTTTGCTGTTTGGGACCGTTTGGATCGGAGACTTTGGTTGGCACGGGACCGGATAGGTGAAAAACCGCTGTACTACGGAGTGCAAAACGGCACCCTTTTTTTTGCCTCTGAACTGAAGGCCATACGAGCAAACCCGGAGTTTAAACCCGAAATCGAACGCGATACACTCGCCTCATTTTTACGCTTCAGTTATGTCCCAGCACCCTATTCGATTTATAAGGGCATCAATAAATTGCTCCCTGGTCATTTCATTTGTCTAAAATCACCCACTGACGGGACCGGATCTCAACCCTACTGGTCTTTAGATAAAGTAATGAAGAATGGTTCAAATAATCCTTTCACATGCTCCGAAGAGGATGCGGCGGATGAACTTGAAATCCGCCTGAAAAAGACTGTCAAATCCCGTATGGTCTCTGATGTACCATTAGGTGCTTTTCTTTCAGGTGGCATTGATTCCTCAACTGTTGTAGCGCTTATGCAGTCTCAGAGTGATCGCCCGGTTAACACATTCACCATTGGGTTTCATGAACAGGAGTTCAATGAAGCTGTCTATGCAAAAAAGGTGGCTCAGCATCTGGGTACCAATCACACCGAACTATACGCAAGTCCCCAAGAAGCCATGGATGTAATTTCCAAGCTTCCTGAAATGTACGATGAACCCTTTGCCGATTCTTCCCAGATACCAACGCACCTCATATCCACCTTGGCGAGGCAACATGTTACTGTTGCCATTTCCGGGGATGGCGGAGATGAACTTTTTGCGGGCTACAATCGCTATCTTATTGCTGAAAAACTTTGGAAAGTGGCTGGACGTATTCCTGATGTGTTAAAGAATAGAACCGCTGATCTTATGGCTGGTATTTCTCCTGAAAGTGTAGAGCGTTTTTATGGCAAGATAGAAGGGATCCTACCACAGAAGATGAAAGTTTCACTACCAACAGAGAAATTCTATAAGCTAGCACGTGCGCTCCGGGCCACCTCCAGCCCTCAAGCAGTTTATAAAAGGATAGTCTCAATCATTCACTCGCCTGAAAAGCTTTTAACATCGGATAGTGAACTCCTAACCACACTTGATGCCGAAACTCCTTGGCAGGAGATTGATGATAAAGTTTTGACTATGGTATATCTAGATCTCATGACCTACCATCCTGATGATATACTACAAAAGGTAGACCGTGCTGCTATGAGTGTTAGCCTAGAAACCCGTGTCCCTTACCTGGATCATAACCTGGTGGAATTCATCATGAGTTTACCCTTGGAAATGAAAATCCGTAAGGGGTCGAGCAAGTGGATCTTGCGACAGGTTCTCTATCGTTATGTGCCTCAAGAATTGATAGAGCGTCCCAAAATGGGATTTGCTGTCCCTGTGGGTGACTGGATTAAAGGCCCTATGAGAGAATGGGCTGAATCTCTCATCAATAGCGATCGGCTGAAAGAAGAAGATTATTTCAACTCAAAAGCAGTTGGTAAAATATGGAAAAAACATTTATCAGGAAAATTCAATTGCACTCACGAACTGTGGAATATTTTAATGTTTCAGGCATGGCTGAGCAATAACCAATTTAGTAATTAGGTAGAATTTAATTTCCTTGAATGCAACCTTCAGTTTCTATAATTATTCCAGTCTATAATGATCCTTCAGGGCTAGAGGAGACATTAGATTGTCTGGTGGCACAAGTTTTCCCCAAAGATCAGTATGAAATCA
>Ga0187833_10003579_pt1 | contig 15689 bp, 11 predicted proteins | sample ETNtaG_37_FD_167968 | JGI IMG/M metagenome (GOLD analysis project Ga0187833, IMG submission 167968) | Marine microbial and viral communities from oxygen minimum zone, Eastern Pacific Ocean - ETNP2014_SV_400_PacBio MetaG (Illumina Assembly) | ecosystem: Environmental > Aquatic > Marine > Hypoxic...
ATGAAGGTAGAACTGATCGCACCGATTGCGATGGAAGAAGGTCAGCGATTTGCCATTCGAGAGGGTGGTCGGACCGTGGGTGCTGGTGTCGTAACCAAGATCTCCGGGTAAACAACTTAAGGATGCAGTTGTCGTAGTTTGTTCGGGACTATTTGAGAAAATAGGCCAGTAGCTCAATTGGCAGAGCGGCGGTCTCCAAAACCGCAGGTTGGGGGTTCGATTCCCTCCTGGCCTGCCAGAACGACAAGACGAAGGGATGCTCCAGGTTGCTTATTATTGAAGTGATGACAAGCGGGACATATTAGAAAGGGTCAGATGAGTACCAAAGTAGAAGATCCGGTTTATCGCTTTGATGCGATTAAATGGTTGCTGGTATTAGCAATCGTTATGGCTGGTGTATATGCAAATAGTGTTTTTGCTACCGTCACCTTGTTGTATCGGGCGCTGGTAGGTGTTGCATTGGCGGGCGTTATTGTAGCTATCGGTTTACAGACTGAAAAAGGAAAAGCGGCGTGGGAACTTGCAAAAGAGGCCAGGGTAGAAGTAAGAAAGGTGGTTTGGCCCACCAGGCAGGAAACGACCCAGACGACGCTGATAGTTATTGCGGTTGTCATATTTGTTGCTTTGATACTCTGGGCGCTGGATTCCAGCCTGAGCTGGGCGATAAAGGGTCTGATTGGTTAGGCATAGTTTAGGTGGGAGAGCAATTGAGTAAACGTTGGTATGTAGTTCACGCCTATTCGGGCTATGAGAAGCAGGTTATGCGCGCCATAAATGAGCACATTGCCCTGGCCGGACTGGAAGAATATTTTGGTGAAGTGATCGTGCCATCAGAAGAAGTCGTGGAGATGCGCGCTGGAAAGAAGAGAAGGAGCGAGAGAAAGTTCTTTCCTGGTTATGTGCTGGTTGAGATGGAACTGAATGACAAGACCTGGCACATGATAAAGGAAACCCCGCGGGTCATGGGGTTCATAGGTGGCAAGGCAGATCAGCCAGCGCCTATTTCTGAAAAGGAAGCAGATGCCATACTGCAGCGAGTCCAGGCGGGTAGTGAGCATGAAATGCCCAAGACTGTATTTGAGCCAGGTGAACTGGTTCGTGTAATTGATGGCCCTTTCAACGATTTTAATGGCGTTGTTGAAGAGGTCAATTACGAAAAGAATCGACTGCATGTAGCGGTCACCATTTTTGGCCGGTCTACGCCGGTTGAATTAGATTTTGGCCAGGTCGAGAAGGGCTGAGCCGAGAACAATAATCTAACGGTATCTCTAGCCGGATACTGTTATTTACGGGGACCGGAAGTGTCCCGTCGGATAGAGCGGAGGTTTGAAGAAACCTTCGGAAATACTCAGATTCGATGGAATCCGGGCTTGTACCCACTAAGAGGTGAATACAATGGCTAAGAAAATTGATGCTTACATCAAGCTACAAGTGCCCGCCGGTCAGGCGAACCCAAGTCCTCCCGTAGGCCCTGCACTGGGCCAGCATGGTGTAAATATCATGGAATTCTGCAAGGCATTCAATGCTGAAACGCAATCAATAGAACCTGGGATGCCGGTTCCTGTTGTGATAACGGTCTACAGCGACAAGAGCTTTACCTTCATCAGGAAAACACCTCCTGCGAGTGTATTGCTGCGTAAAGCAGCTGGAATAGCGAAAGGAAGTGGAGAGCCCAACAAGGAAAAGGTTGGCAAGGTCAACCGCGCGCAGCTGGAAGAAATCGCGACCCTGAAGGATCCCGACCTTACTGCGAAAGATATGGATGCAGCGGTGAGAACAATTGCAGGTAGCGCAAGAAGTGCTGGAATTGAGACGGAGGGTGTGTAATGGCTAAGTTGAGCAAAAGAGTACGTGCACTAAGAGAGAAAATTGAAGAAGGGAAACTTTATCCGATTGATGAGGCTGTCACTCTTCTCAATGAATTATCTTCGGTCAAATTTGCGGAGTCTATAGACATCAGTATCAATCTCGGTGTTGACCCGAGAAAATCCGATCAGGTTGTTCGTGGTGCAGCAGTGCTGCCGAATGGGACCGGAAAGGATGTTCGTGTAGCTGTATTCGCGCAGGGTGACAAGGCTGAGGCAGCCACCGCCGCGGGAGCAGATATTGTTGGCATGGATGATCTTGCCGCGAGTATTAAAGAGGGAAATCTTAATTTTGATATTGTGGTTGCATCGCCTGATGCTATGCGGGTGGTAGGGCAATTGGGGCAGATCCTTGGTCCCCGGGGTCTCATGCCGAACCCGAAGCTGGGGACCGTAACAGCTGATGTATCAGAGGCGGTCAAGAACGCAAAGGCAGGACAGGTTCGGTATCGAACTGACAAGAATGGAATCGTACATGGTGGAATAGGAAGGGTTGGTTTTGAGCCTGCAGCTATCAAGGAGAACATAGAGGCATTGATAGTTGATCTGAAAAGAGTAAAACCCGCAACTGCCAAGGGTACGTACCTTAAAAAGGTTGTTTTATCGACTACCATGGGTGCTGGGATTCCGATTGACCAGTCCTCGTTGGAGGTCTAAAAAAAGAATAAAGAAGACTTTGGGGACCCTGGTGTGGTCACCCTGATTGAGCTAGCGCGAGAGCGCGGGATCTTAGACAGATTCCAGGCAATATTTCAGGACAAATTACACCCGGGACTCGTCAAAGACCGCAGGTCCAGCAATTTTTTAGATGAAAATCTGCTGGTTAAGTTGTCAACAGATAGGCCTGCGCAGACGGTGAACCCGATCCGGTTAAGCTTGGATCATATCGCCGTGAGGGACTCGTCATGTGCAGGATGGCGAGATAAGTAACAAGTCGAGGAGTACAAGATTGTGCCGATAGGACTTAAAGAGAAACAGGCGATTGTTGCTGAAGTAAATGAAACGGCGAGTATAGCGCTCTCTGCTGTTATGGCAGATTACCGGGGAGTTTCGGTAGATGACATGACTGCGCTCAGGAAAACGGCTAGAGAAGCTGGTGTCCTGGTTAGAGTGATTCGCAATACTTTGGCGAAGCGTGCGTTTGAAGGTACTGAATTTGAGTGCCTGAACGATGCGTTGCTTGGTCCAAATATCCTTGCATTTTCCATTGAAGATCCTGGCGCTGGCGCCCGTGTGTTCAAGGACTTTGCAAAAGAAAACGAGGAGTTTGAGATCAAGGCGTTGAGCGTTGGTGGCAAGTTGTTGCCGGCGGAACAGATTGATGCGCTCGCAAAACTGCCAACCCGAGACCAGGCGATATCAATGTTGATGGGCGTGATGCTAGCACCGGTTACGAAGCTTGCCATGACTGTAAACGATATTCCCGGTCGAGTAACCCGCGTTATGGCGGCGGTTCGTGATCAGAAGCAACAAGAAGCAAATACCTAATAGTTAGTTAATTGGAGATAGGACTCATGTCATTGTCTAAAGATGATATTTTAAATGCAATTGCAGAAATGAGCGTTATGGATGTTGTAGAACTCGTTGAAGCAATGGAAGAAAAATTTGGTGTATCTGCGGCGGTTGCTGCGGCGGCACCTGTGGCTGGTGCTGCCGGGGGAGACGCTGGTGCTGCAGTTGAAGAGCAGAGTGAATTTGACGTTATTATCACCGCAGCTGGTGAAAAGAAAGTCAATGCCATCAAAGTTGTTCGTACCATCACAGGGCTTGGCTTGAAAGATGCCAAGGCGCTGGTTGACGAAGCACCATCCACGGTTAAGGAAGCGGCCACCAAGGACGAAGCTGAAGACATCAAGAAGCAGCTTGAAGAAGCCGGTGCAAGCGTGGAGCTTAAGTAATCCAGGAGGTAAGCAATCTTGGGAATATCACACAAGGTAGTTGGCTGCAGGCCAACTGCCTTTTTGTGGTTTGTAAACACACAAGTGTTTCAATTATTGATCTAGCCTGGAGGCGTTAATGGCCTATTCATACACAGAGAAGAAGCGTATTCGTAAGGATTTTGGCAAGTTGCCACAAGTCATGGATATTCCTTACCTGCTCGCGATTCAAGTGGAGTCATACAAGCAGTTTTTGCAAGACAAAATTGATCCAAAGAAGCGGATTAAAAAGGGTCTCCACACAGCGTTTCAGTCGGTTTTTCCGATCACAAGTTATTCTGGGAATGCTGCGCTTGAGTACGTGAGTTATCGTCTGGGGAAACCGCCCTTCACTGTGAAAGAATGTCAACTACGCAGTGTGACCTATGCCGTACCTTTGCGGGTCAAGGTCAGGCTGATCATTTATGACAAGGACTCTTCGAACAAGGCTATTAAGGACATTAAGGAGCAGGAAGTCTACATGGGTGAAATCCCCTTGATGACTGACAATGGTACCTTTGTGATCAACGGCATTGAGCGAGTGGTCGTTTCACAGTTGCATCGTTCACCCGGTGTGTTCTTTGACCATGATAAGGGCAAGACGCACTCTTCGGGGAAACTACTGTATTCAGCCCGGGTAATTCCAATGCGGGGCTCGTGGCTGGATTTCGAATTTGACCCGAAAGATTGTGTGTTTGTACGTATTGACCGACGCAGGAAGCTTCCGGCAACGATCTTGCTTAGGGCGCTGGGATACAGCGCGGAACAGATTCTTGCCATATTCTTTGATGCGGATACCTTTCAGATTGAGAAGGAAGGCTACAGCCTTAAGCTTATTACCGGCAGACTTCGTGGCGAAACTGCCCAGTTTGATATCGCTACAAAATCGGGTGATACCATCATCGAAGAGGGTACCCGAATAACGGCACGACATATCCGTGACATGGACGAGGCCAAGTTGACCAAGCTGGCCGTGCCAACGGAGTACGTTTGTGGTCATGTCCTGGCGAACGACATGGTCGATAAAGAGACTGGAGAGATCGTCGTAGCCTGTAATACTGAGGTTACCGAAGAGGTTCTCGAGAAATTACGCGAGATGGAGGTCAAAGCTTTCAACACGATCTATACCAATGATCTTGATCATGGCCCCTGGATTTCTGACACCCTCAAGGTTGATCCATCAACCAATCGCCTGGAAGCACTGGTAGAAATCTATCGAATGATGCGTCCGGGAGAGCCGCCGACAAAAGATGCGGCAGAAAACCTGTTCACCAACCTGTTCTTTGCTCCGGAACGATACGACCTCACTGCAGTTGGTCGTATGAAATTCAATCGTCGCCTTGGTCGTGAAGAGGAAGTAGGTGAAGGTACACTCAGTGATGAAGATATTACTGATGTCCTCAAGTGTCTGATCAATATCCGTAACGCGAAAGATACGGTCGATGATATCGATCACCTGGGAAATCGTCGTATCAGGTCCGTAGGAGAAATGGCCGAGAACTCATTCCGTCTTGGGTTGATTCGCGTGGAGCGGGCAGTAAAAGAGAGACTGAGTCTGGCGGAATCTGAAGGCTTGATGCCCCAGGACCTGATTAATGCAAAACCTGTGGCAGCAGCGGTGAAGGAATTTTTCGGTTCAGCACAGTTGTCACAGTTTATGGACCAGAATAATCCGCTGTCGGAAGTGACCCACAAGCGACGTGTATCAGCCCTCGGGCCGGGTGGACTTACCAGGGAACGCGCTGGTTTTGAAGTCCGGGATGTGCATCCCACTCACTATGGTCGAGTTTGTCCTATCGAGACACCTGAGGGGCCAAATATTGGGCTGATTAATTCGCTGGCAACCTATGCCAGAACAAATTCATATGGGTTTCTTGAAAGCCCCTATCGCAAGGTAATCAACGGTAAAGTCACAGATGAAATAGAGTATTTGTCGGCAATCGTTGAAAGTGATTATGTCATAGCGCAGGCGAGCGCTCCGATAGATAGCAAGGGTCAACTAGAGGATGACCTCGTTGACGTTCGCCACCTTGGGGAATTCACAAAGATGCCAAGGGATAGCGTCAACTTCATGGATGTATCCCCTCAACAGGTGGTTTCTGTCGCTGCATCTCTGATACCGTTTCTCGAGCACGACGACGCGAACCGTGCCTTGATGGGCTCAAACATGCAGCGTCAGGCGGTTCCGACACTGTTAGCGGAAAAGCCGCTCGTTGGTACTGGAATGGAGCGGATCGTTGCCCGGGACTCAGGCGTGTGTGTTGTCGCAGAAAGAGGTGGTGTGGTCGAGACCGTTGATGCAGGAAGAATTGTCATTCGGGTCAACGATGCGGAAACCGAAAGTGGTGAAGCAGGTGTCGATATTTATAACCTGACCAAATACACAAGGTCTAACCAGAACACCTGTATTAACCAGAAACCATTGGTCAAGCAGGGTGATGTGATTGGGCGGAATGATATCCTGGCCGACGGGCCTTCGATTGATATGGGTGAGCTCGCTTTAGGTCAGAATATGCGCATCGCATTTATGACCTGGAATGGCTACAACTTTGAGGATTCAATCCTGATTTCGGAGAAAGTCGTGAAGGAAGAACGTTTCACGACCATCCACATTCAGGAACTGACCTGTATCGCCCGGGATACCAAATTGGGATCAGAGGAAATCACCTGCGATATTCCCAATGTTGGTGAAGGAGCGCTAGGGAAACTGGATGAATTCGGTATTGTATATATAGGCGCTGAAGTAGAAGCCGGCGACATCCTGGTCGGGAAGGTAACACCAAAGGGTGAAACGCAATTAACACCTGAGGAGAAGTTACTTCGCGCCATTTTTGGTGAGAAAGCCTCAGATGTGAAAGATACTTCGCTCAGAGTGCCGAGCAGTTATAACGGAACTGTAATAGATGTTCGCGTATTTACTCGCGATGGTATCGACAAAGATCAGCGTTCCCTCGATATCGAACATCATGAACTTGAGCAGGTCCGCAAGAATATTGAAGAGGAATTCCGCATCATCGAAACGGCGACCTTTGAGCGGCTTGAACACTCACTTGTTGGTAAAAAAGTAATTGCCGGACCGGGTCTTAACAAGGGCGATAAGATAAGCAAAGACTATTTGAAAGAGCTGCCTGTCGATGGTTGGTTCAAGTTGAGGCTTGAGACGGACTCTTTGAATGAACTACTGCAGCAGGCTGACAAGCGTTTGAAGGAACGTCGGGTTGAGCTGGATGAACAGTTTGCAGAGAGTAAGGGTAAACTTGAAAGCGGGGACGACCTTGCACCTGGCGTATTGAAGATTGTGAAGGTTTATCTCGCCATCAAACGTCGGATTCAGCCGGGCGACAAGATGGCTGGTCGGCACGGAAACAAAGGTGTGATTTCGGTGATTAAACCGGTTGAAGATATGCCTTACGATGAAAATGGCGAACCCATCGACATCGTACTTAATCCGTTGGGTGTACCCAAACGTATGAACGTTGGTCAGATACTTGAAACCCATCTTGGCTGGGCTGCAGATGGCCTTGGTAAAAAAATCGGTGCGATGATCGATACTCAGAGGCAGGTCGCTGAAGTCCGTGAGTTTCTCGAAGAGATCTATAATCGCAGTGGTCGGGCCGAGGATCTGGCATCTTTTACTGATGCGGAAATCGTGGAGATGGCCAACAACCTACGCAGCGGTGTGCCCATGGCAACTGCCGTGTTTGATGGAGCGGCGGAAAAGGAAATTAAAGGAATGTTGGAGCTGGCTGATCTTCCAACTGACGGGCAGACCGTGCTCTTTGATGGGTGTACCGGCGAGCAGTTTGATCGTCCGGTTACCGTTGGCTTTATGTATATGCTGAAGCTCAACCACCTTGTCGATGACAAGATGCATGCCCGCTCAACGGGATCCTATAGCCTGGTCACACAGCAGCCTTTGGGTGGTAAAGCCCAGTTTGGTGGTCAACGGTTTGGAGAAATGGAAGTTTGGGCGCTGGAAGCCTACGGTGCGGCCTACACACTTCAGGAAATGCTCACTGTGAAATCTGATGATGTACATGGTCGTACCAGAATGTACAAGAATATCGTCGATGGAGACCATCGAATGGAGCCCGGGATGCCAGAATCATTTAATGTTCTGGTCAAGGAGATCAGGTCCCTGGGTATCGATATCGAACTGGAAACAGACTAGGTATCCGTACGGGTATTAGTGACGATGCAGCATTCAATTATTACCTGGGCGTATTAGCCCAGAAGCGGAGGAAGCCTTGAAAGACTTGCTGAACATACTAAAAGCGCAAGGGCAGTCAGAAGAATTTGATTCCTTAAGAATTGGACTCGCGTCTCCCGAGATGGTGCGATCCTGGTCGTATGGTGAGGTTAAGAAACCTGAAACCATCAACTATCGAACCTTTAAGCCGGAACGCGATGGGCTTTTTTGTGCCAAAATTTTTGGTCCCAACAAGGATTACGAGTGTTTGTGCGGCAAGTATAAAAGGCTGAAGCATCGTGGCGTAATTTGTGAAAAGTGTGGTGTCGAGGTAGCGCTAGCCAAGGTTCGTCGTGAGCGAATGGGGCACATTGAGCTTGCCAGTCCGGTTGCACACATCTGGTTTCTTAAGTCCCTGCCATCACGTATCGGTTTGCTGATGGATATGACCCTGCGGGATATAGAGCGAGTCCTCTACTTTGAGTCATTTGTTGTTGTCGACCCAGGGTTAACAACGCTGGAAAAGCGGCAGCTGCTAACCGATGAGCAGTACTATGAAGCGCTGGAAGAATATGGGGATGAGTTCGAGGCGAAGATGGGTGCTGAAGCGATCCAGGACCTGATGAAGGACATGGATATTAATGACGAAATTGCTGTCATCCGCGAGGACCTGCCAAAAACCAATTCTGAAACAAAGATCAAAAAGCTGACCAAGCGATTGAAGCTGATGGAAGCGTTTGTCAAATCTGGCAACAAGCCAGAGTGGATGATCTTTACCGTGTTGCCTGTGCTTCCACCAGATCTGCGTCCGCTGGTTCCACTAGAGGGTGGGCGGTTTGCTACATCGGACCTGAACGATTTATACCGCCGGGTCATTAACCGGAATAACCGGCTCAAGCGGCTGCTGGATTTGTCAGCGCCAGATATCATTGTGCGCAATGAAAAGCGTATGCTGCAGGAAGCGGTTGATGCGTTGCTCGACAATGGCAGGCGTGGTCGTGCTATTACCGGTACTAACAAACGACCCTTGAAATCCCTCGCAGACATGATCAAGGGAAAACAGGGCCGCTTTCGCCAGAACCTTCTTGGAAAGCGGGTAGATTATTCAGGACGTTCAGTCATTGTTGTGGGCCCGACTTTACGCCTTCATCAGTGCGGACTTCCGAAGAAGATGGCGCTGGAACTGTTCAAGCCCTTTATTTTTGGCAAGCTGGAAGCCAGAGGCCTGGCAACTACCATCAAGGCAGCCAAAAAAATGGTTGAGCGTGAAACTGCCGAGGTTTGGGACATCCTTGCTGAAGTTATTCGGGAACATCCTGTATTGCTAAATCGTGCGCCTACATTGCATAGGTTAGGCATTCAGGCGTTCGAGCCGGTGCTGATTGAAGGTAAAGCCATCCAGTTGCATCCCCTGGTATGTACTGCCTACAACGCGGATTTTGATGGCGACCAAATGGCCGTGCACGTCCCGCTTACGCTCGAGGCGCAGCTCGAATCGCGCGCTCTGATGATGTCAACCAATAACGTACTTCTACCAGCAGATGGAGAGCCCATTATCGTCCCTTCACAGGACGTGGTACTGGGTGTCTACTGGATGACGCGGGAGCGAATTAACGATGTCGGTGAAGGGATGGTGTTCGCTGATGTTGAAGAAGTCAGTCGTGCTTATCGGTGTGGCAAGATTGGTCTCCAGGCCAAGATCAAGGTGCGTGTCACAGAGATTGTTAAACAGGACAGTGGTGAGTTTGAGACCACGACCAGTATGTATGATACGACTGCTGGCCGTGCGCTGCTCTACGAGGTGGTGCCGGATGGAATTGCCTACAAACATACAAATGACACCATGGGCAACAAGGATATTTCGCGTTTAATCAACCTTTGCTATCGAACTGTGGGCTTGAAGGAAACTGTCATATTTGCTGATCAGTTAATGTATATGGGCTATGACTACTCGACTCGTTCTGGCTCTTCAATTGGTGTGGACGATTTCGTCATTCCAGGGGAGAAAGCACAAATTATTGCTGACGCAGAAGAAGAAATAAGAGAAATAGAATCTCAATTTGCGTCCGGTCTTGTGACCCAGGGTGAAAAGTACAATAAGGTTATTGATATCTGGACCCGGGCAAACGACCAGGTAGGGACAGCGATGATGGATACCCTGAGCAAGGAACAGGTGACCAACCGCGAAGGTGAGCAGGTGGAACAGACCTCCTTTAACAGTGTCTGGATGTACTCAGACTCAGGTGCCCGGGGATCCCCCGCCCAGATACGTCAGCTTTCCGGTATGCGTGGTTTGATGACAAAGCCGGATGGGTCAATTATTGAGACACCTATCACTGCAAATTTCCGTGAAGGCTTATCCGTGATGCAGTACTTTATTTCAACTCACGGTGCTCGAAAAGGCCTCGCAGATACGGCACTCAAGACCGCAAACTCGGGTTACCTGACCAGGCGTCTGGTTGATGTCGCACAGGATCTTGTTGTTACCGAGAATGATTGTGGTTCAGAAGGCGGTACTGTATTGACCGCAGTCATTGAGGGCGGCGATGTAGTGGAAGCACTTGGAAACAGGGTGCTTGGTCGTGTCGTTGCTGTGGATGTGTTTAACAGTGCCGGTGATGATGTACTGATTCCTCGAGGGACAATGATTGATGAGAAATGGGTAGAGCGTCTCGAAGAACTTACCGTAGATGAAATCAAGGTTCGAAGTGCAATTTCATGTGAGACCCGATATGGCATTTGCAGCATGTGCTATGGACGGGATCTCGGTCGAGGTCACCTGGTTAACATAGGTGAAGCTATAGGTGTTATCGCAGCCCAGTCGATCGGTGAACCTGGCACACAGCTGACGATGCGTACCTTCCATATTGGTGGGGCAGCTTCGCGTGCAACAGCAATCGATAGTGTGCAGGTGAAGCATGCCGGTGTGTCCAGGCTGCATAACCTGAAAACCATCGAAAAAGCCAGCGGTGAGCTGGTGGCCGTATCACGCTCCGGGGAAATAGCAGTTGTTGATCATGAATCCGGCCGAGAGAGGGAGCGATACAAGCTTCCCTATGGCGCTATCCTCAAGAAGGGCAATGATGAACATGTTGAGGCAGGGGAAATTATTGCGAACTGGGACCCACATACTCACCCGATTGTTACTGAGGTTGAGGGAAGAGTGGTCTTTGAAGGGATGGAAGAGGGTATTACCATCCGTCGTCAGACTGATGAGTTGACTGGATTATCAAGTATTTCAGTAATTGATTCCAAGGATCGACCAAGTTCCGGAAAAGATATCCGACCTGCTGTTCGTCTTGTCGATGAGGCTGGTGCGGACCTGCTGTTGGCAGGAACGGATGTGCCCGCACACTATTTCCTTGAAGCAAATGCGATCCTTAGCCTGGAGGACGGTGATCATATTGCAATAGGCGATGTTATTGCCCGAATTCCGCAGGAAGGGTCAAAGACCAGGGATATAACCGGTGGTCTGCCCCGTGTGGCGGATCTGTTCGAAGCGCGTAAACCCAAGGAAGCAGCGGTGTTGGCGGAAATATCCGGCACCATCAGCTTTGGCAAGGAAACAAAGGGCAAGCGGCGTCTGGTCATTACGCCTACGGATACGAGCGAGCTGCCGGAGGGTTCAGATCACTATGAAGTACTGATTCCGAAGTGGCGTCACATGACCGTATTTGAGGGGGAGTATGTCGAGAAGGGCGAGGTCGTATCTGATGGGCCTGAAAATCCTCATGACATTCTTCGCCTGAAGGGTATTTACGCGTTAGCCAACTATATCGTCAAGGAAATACAGGATGTCTATCGCTTGCAGGGTGTGAAGATCAATGACAAGCACATTGAGGTAATCGTCTGTCAGATGCTGCGTAAGGTAGAAATTAGTGAGTCAGGTGAATCCGCCATGATTAAAGGTGAGCAGGTAGAATATGTTCGTTTTCTTGAAGAGAATGATCGACTCGCTGAGGAGGGTAAACAGCATGTTAAGGGCCAGCGTGTGCTGCTAGGTATTACCAAAGCCGCACTAGCCACCGAATCATTTATTTCCGCCGCATCTTTCCAGGAGACCACCAGGGTCCTGACGGAGGCCGCGGTGACCGGAAAGTGTGATTATCTGCGTGGTTTGAAGGAGAACGTTATCGTAGGGCGTCTGATACCAGCAGGAACAGGTCTCAAATACCACGATGACAGGCGCCGCAAGAAAGAAGCTAAAGCAGCAGGCGAAGAGACTCACGTGGTGAGTGCCAGTGAGGTCGAACAGGCGCTGAGCGAAGCGTTAAACTCTGGAGAGTGATAGCTGATGGAAATTGGGTCATGGTAAAAACTTTTTGCCCTGACCCAGTTGACTCATCCAACCGAGGTCATTAGAATTCGGCCTCGCTTGTGAAGGGCCTTTTTTGAAAACTGGCTAATTCTTTGCATTGCACGGGATTGGCGCAAGCATAAACGTAAGAACTTTATAGTCAGAACACTGGAGTCACATATATGGCAAGAATCAGCCAATTGGTTCGCAAGCCGAGAAAAAGGAAAGTCACAAAAAGTGGCGTTCCAGCTTTGCAATCTTGCCCGCAGAAACGCGGCGTATGTACTCGGGTGTACACCACTACCCCGAAAAAGCCAAATTCGGCGCTGAGAAAGGTCTGCCGTGTTCGACTTACGAATGGCTTCGAAGTGACCTCCTACATTGGTGGAGAAGGTCATAACCTGCAGGAGCACTCTGTTGTTCTGATCCGTGGCGGCCGTGTAAAGGACTTGCCCGGTGTGCGTTACCACACGATTCGTGGGACCCTGGATACGACTGGGGTCAGTGACCGGACGCAAGGTCGGTCAAAGTACGGAACCAAGAGGCCAAAATCCTGACCAACCGTTAAAAATCATGCTGACTGCAGCTGCGGTCAGAGTAAGGCCGAGTCTCAAATGAGATCTCGATTAACCTGAAGAGAGAGAAAGAAATGCCTAGACGTAGAGTTCCCCCTAAGCGGGAAATATTGCCCGATCCTAAGTACGGTAACCAGACACTGGCGAAATTCATGAATCATGTCATGGTCAGTGGTAAAAAATCTGTAGCTGAAAAAATTGTTTATGGTGCTCTTGACAGGATTCAAGAACGCACCAGCGGTGATCCGTTGGAAATATTCGATACAGCTCTGGAAGCGATAGCGCCATCAGTGGAAGTAAAGTCACGGCGAGTTGGTGGTGCAACTTATCAGGTTCCTGTCGAGGTCCGGCCATCCAGACGAATGGCACTGGCGATGCGCTGGCTTGTTGATTCAGCTAGAAGCAGAGGTGAAAAGTCCATGGCAATGCGACTGGCCGGCGAGCTTATGGATGCTGCTGAAGGACGAGGTTCGGCAATCCGCAAGCGGGAAGATACACATCGCATGGCCGAGGCAAACAGGGCGTTTGCTCACTACCGATTCTAAAAACTTTTTAGGAACCATTTCAAGAACCATCTTTGAGAACATAGCCAGAACTGTTCCGTAGAACCAGTAAACAAAACGGGGAATTCAAAGTGCCGAGAACGACACCCATTAGAAGATACAGGAATATTGGTATCGTTGCGCATGTTGATGCGGGGAAAACAACTACAACTGAGCGAGTGCTCTTCTACACCGGGCTTTCCCACAAGATAGGAGAGGTTCATGATGGCGCGGCAACCATGGACTGGATGGAGCAGGAGCAGGAAAGAGGAATAACGATTACTTCTGCTGCAACCACCACCTTTTGGGCAGGTACCCAGCAGCAGTTTGATCAGCATCGTATCAACATTATCGATACTCCGGGGCACGTGGATTTCACTATTGAAGTTGAACGTTCCCTGCGAGTATTGGATGGTGCGGTTGTTGTTTTCTGTGGCACCTCTGGAGTCGAACCCCAGTCAGAGACGGTTTGGCGGCAGGCTAACAAATATGAAGTACCGCGAATTGTTTTTGTCAACAAGATGGACCGTGCTGGTGCCGACTTTCTGAGAGTTGTTAACCAGATTGAAGAGCGACTTGGCTCTACTCCTGTACCAATACAATTGGCAATCGGAGCGGAGGAAAACTTCAAAGGGGTCGTAGACCTGGTCAAGATGAAAGCTATCATCTGGAACGAGGAGGATCTTGGTCTCACTTTTGAAGAGCAGGATATCCCAGAAGATATGGTGGCACTTTCGGAAGAATACCGGGAGAAATTAGTCGAAGCTGCTGCCGAAGCTGCTGATGACTTGATGGAGAAGTACCTCGAAGGTACTGAGTTGACCGAAGAGGAGATCAAGAAAGGAGTTCGAATTCGAACGATAGCGAACGAAATAGTACCGGCACTGTGCGGATCTGCTTTCAAGAACAAGGGTGTGCAGACAATGCTCGATGCAGTTATTGAATTGCTGCCTGCGCCTGATGAGGTGAAAGCCATCAAAGGTTTTCTGGATGATGCTGACAGCACTGAAGCTGAACGCCATGCAAATGATGATGAGCCGTTTGCAGCATTGGCATTTAAGATCGCTACCGATCCGTTTGTAGGTGCGCTTACGTTTTTCAGGGTCTATTCCGGCGTATTGAATTCAGGTGATTTCGTCTACAACCCGGTCAAGGACAAACGGGAAAGGATCGGTCGAATGGTTCAGATGCATTCCAATGATCGAAAAGAGATAAAAGAAGTTCGCGCAGGAGATATTGCTGCGGCCATTGGCCTGAAACGTGCAACGACCGGAGACACGCTCACGGATGAAGATAACGTCATTACTTTGGAACGGATGGAGTTTCCAGAACCGGTAATACACGTTGCTGTCGAACCTAAATCGAAGGCAGATCAGGAAAAGATGGGAGTCGCTCTCGGAAAACTGGCGGCAGAAGACCCTTCTTTTAGCGTAAGGACAGACGAAGAATCGGGCCAGACAATCATTGGCGGAATGGGTGAATTGCACCTCGATATTCTGGTCGAGAGAATGAAGCGTGAGTTCAGTGTTGAAGCCAATATCGGTAAACCACAGGTTGCCTACCGTGAAACAATCAGAGACACAGTTGAGTCTGAAGGAAAGTTTGTGCGGCAGACGGGTGGGCGTGGTCAGTATGGACACGTGTGGCTGAAGCTGGAACCACTGGAAGATGCAGACTATGAGTTTGTGGATGAAATTGTCGGTGGGGCAGTCCCTCGGGAGTACATCAATGCCGTGAACAGAGGAATTTCCGAACAGATGGCCGGCGGAGTGCTGGCAGGATACCCGCTTCAGGGCGTGAAGGTCACTCTCTTTGACGGTTCATATCATGATGTGGACTCGAGTGAAGTTTCGTTCAAGGTTGCCGGTTCCATGGCATTAAGGTCCGGCGCGCTCGATGCGAGGCCAGTATTGCTGGAACCGGTTATGAAGGTTGAAGTAGTGACACCTGAGGACTATTTCGGCGATATCGTCGGCGACCTTAACAGGCGTCGTGGAATAGTGCTTGGAATGGAAGATGTCGCCGCTGGTAAAGCAGTACGTGCTGAGGTTCCCATGTCTGAAATGTTTGGTTACGCGACGGATATGCGTTCAGCTACCCAGGGGCGGGCAACCTTTTCAATGGAGTTCGAAAAATACAAAGAAGTGCCAGACAGTATCGCAGAGGCGGTAATTAGTAAGGCAGGCTGATATTGTTTTCAAGATAATGAGGTGATAAATGTCCAAAGAAAAATTTGAGCGGACGAAGCCGCATGTAAATGTAGGCACGATAGGTCATGTAGACCACGGTAAGACGACCCTGACGG
>Ga0187833_10003581_pt1 | contig 15683 bp, 15 predicted proteins | sample ETNtaG_37_FD_167968 | JGI IMG/M metagenome (GOLD analysis project Ga0187833, IMG submission 167968) | Marine microbial and viral communities from oxygen minimum zone, Eastern Pacific Ocean - ETNP2014_SV_400_PacBio MetaG (Illumina Assembly) | ecosystem: Environmental > Aquatic > Marine > Hypoxic...
GATTACAGACAACAATCATTTTTGTTTTGGATGTGACAATAGATTTAAGTTCATCAAGATCCCACTGCCAACCAAGTTCTTGATGCAAAGGAAGACTTTTTACAATAATTCCAAAACTGCGGGCCAAGTGGTAGATCTGGAGGTAATTGGGAACCATATAAATAATCTCATCACCCGAATCAAGTTGGGTCATAATAGAAAGAAAGTTGGCTTCAGCAGAACCAGAGGTGATTAAAACATTCTTAATAGTAAATATATCACCATACATATCCGCAACCCTTTGTCTTAACTCCGGGGTACCATTGGTATATCCATAGTACAAATTTTTATTTAATAACTCCTTTTGTTCTTCATCAGTCAGGATCTCGCTCATTTTCAGTGGGTGAACACCACTTTCGGATAAATTATAATCCACTTCGTTTTCAAAAAGAGATTGGTTTCTCTCTAATTCAAATAATTCAAATTTCATGATTCATTCTCCATAAAAGATTCATAAACCGCCGTGGCTATTTGGATATCCTGAACTGCCACACCCGTAAGATCGGCCACTGTTATTTGGTCTTGTGCAGTTCGCCCTGGATGTTGGCCGGACAATACGTGTCCTAATTCAACAATATTATTTTTGGTCAATTTTCCATCTTTTAATGCGTGAGATATCTCTCCCCTCTCTATACATTGAGGAATACTGTCAGCTACCACACAATCTGCCTTTTCCATAATGTTTGGGTCCAACTCCTGTTTTGCCGGGGTGTCTGATCCCATTGCAGTTATGTGCGTTCCTGTCTGAATATCATCAGCAAATAATATGGGTTCAGTGGCGGCAGTGGTTGTAATAATGAGATTACAAGTATCTGTTACATGTTTTGGTGAATCACATATTCTTACCTTAAATCCCAAATTCATCATGTAAGAACTATATTCCTCTGATTTTTCTGTCTTTCTCCCCCACACCATTACTTTTCTGCATGCCGTAATCTTTTTTAAATACTCAACCTGCATTCTAGCCTGCAAGCCGGTTCCAATCACACCAATACAATGGATCTCATTTGCGAATTGTTGAGCGCAAATCGCTCCGGCTACCGCAGTCCGTACATCCGTGAGATAGGCTTCATCAGAGAGTAATGCTACATTTTTTCCTGTTTTCTGGTCAAATAGCAACATGAGACCAGAACCATTAGAGAGGCCCAACTTTTCATTCTGATGAAACCCTGATGCAATCTTAATGACATAATATTTATCTCCAATGATATACCCATATTTGATATGAACATCTCCAGGGGGATTTTTAAAAGAAAGTTCACCTACAGGAGGAACAACAGATTTTCCTTCAGAGTAAGCAATAAATCCATTTCTGATTATAGGAAAAAGATCTAGACTTTCTGCAATATGCTTAATCTCAGGTTTAAGAATTATTTTCATTAATAGTTTAAAAAATTATTGAATATTATGACTCTGACATCATCCGATATTACGGCATTTTGGATAAATTTTAACTTCAAAATGATCACTGTAATAAAAGAAAATACCAATCATGACAGGAAGATTGGTATGCTTTATACACTCTCATTCTTGAAATAAATTGAGTGTTTCCTGTGAAGGACAAGTCATTACAGATGGTATGGTTTCCTGGAAAAGCGCATAAGATTCTGGCAATTTTGATAGCAATTCACTGCCAGTAACAATAGACCATTCACTCTGGGCAGGACCATAATTCTCTCGCAAATCCCAGGTTGTATAAATGACCCAGTATGCATATTCCTGGAGAATTACTCTATTTCTAACACCTGTCTCCGGAATATCAGAATATTGTGCAATATCATAATAGCCCAGTGATATGGCTTCCTGGGTTATAGTGTATAACCTGGACGAATTTGTAAGACCCCAATCAGCCGGATATGTGTAGTGTAAACCTATGTCCGTTAAATGGTGTAGAATATGTTCTACCACCTCCATGACCGGATCCGGAACACCTTCCATGATAATATCACATACACTATTCTCAGCCCCTAATGCATCCCAGGCGGATTCATTTTCCGGTTCAATTGACCAATCTTCTCCGTAAAAAAGAGGGATCACTGTTTTATATTGGTAAAGATTGGTTAGCAATATTTGTTGCAGCAAGGTGTCTGTATTCCCATTTACAATAAACATTTCTTTGATGGTATGGGCCACATTATCCATAAACGGATTTGAAATCTCATCTCCGGCAATCAGAGTAATTCCGCATACATCCAGTTTTTTTGTGAAGGGCAGGTATAAACCTGTGGGCGTAACAGAACCGACCTGGTAGAGATCTTCTGGTACAATCCCGGTTGACTCTGTCTGTACACAATCCAGGGTGACCGTATCTCCCAGCTCAACCGAATCCGATGTGCATGAAGAAAAAATAAATAAAAATAATAATTCGTAAATAAATTGATGAACACTGTGTTTAGGAAGGTCCATTTGAATCCTGTTTTAATAAAAGGAATCTCTAACTTTTTCTAACAGATCTTTTGTGGCCTGGATCCCGGCCATTTCATCCAATTTACTCCCTTCATATTCAATCCCCACATAACCATTATAACCAGCATCAAGCACGATGTTCATCATTTTATAATAATCTGTATTGATCTCATTACCCTGAGAATCAAAATCATTACTTTTAGCACTGACTGCTTTGGCATATGGCATTAATTCTTCCACACCTTTATACCGATCATACCACTCTTCACCTTGAATTCTGAAATTACCGAAATCTGGTAGTGTGCCAACACGAGGATGATCTACTTTTTCCATGACTGCAGCTAGCCATTTTCCATTTGAAGAAAGTCCGCCATGATTTTCTACAATCGTATTAATACCGATGGTATCCCCAAATTCGGTTAGACGGCGCAGTCCATCAGCCGCTAAATTGATCTGATTTTCATAGGAGCCAGTTGTATTGTAGTTTCCGGTTGATGTACCATACAATGACTCAGTGAGATAGGCATTGACTCGTATCGAATGACACCCTAAAAATTTCGCTGCATCAACCCACTTATAATGGTTTTCAACTGCCTTTGTGCGGGCAACTGGATCAGGGTCACCCAGACTCCCCTCGTTATCACACATGATGAGTAAACTTTTTACACCCAAATCATCTGCTCGCTGTTTCATTTCTTTTAGATAAGATTGATCCTGAGCCTTTTCAAAAAAGAAGGAATTCACATATTCAACTGCATCCAGCCCAAAGTCATTTTTCGCAATCTTACAAAAATCGAGATGGTCTATTTTTCCGCTTTGTAAGGTTCGATGCAACGACCATTCGGCTAGAGAAATTTTAAATAATTTTGGATTACTGCAACCTGAAAGTATAGAGCTCATAACTCCTGGGAATGCTAAAGTGGTGGTTGAAGTTGTTGCTAATTTTAAAAAATTTCGACGCTTCAAAATTATAATTTTCTAATTTTGATATTTCGATACCATACTTCACCATGATCACCTTGAAGTCCTATGCGACCTTCAGTTGCTTTTGCGAATAAGGGCATTTTATTAAATTTACTTTTTTTAACTAAGTCCCACATTGCTTTGCTACCATAGGTATATTCAACTATCTTAACTCCATTCAGCCAATGTTCAATATTATTATTGTATGCTTTTATTTTCACTTTATTGAATTCCCCGGCAGGTTTTACAACAAGCTCTGATGAAGCTATCATAGCGTACAATGCACCAGCCGAAGTAAGAGTATTTTTTCCGTCAGTATGGACATCGTTGTCTAATACCTGCATTTCAGGTGCTGTTTGCCATATATAATCGCCTTCCTCAGTTGCGTAATAAAAAATTCCACTGTTACCGCCAACTGCAACTTTCCACTCTAGTTCTAATGCAAAATTTTTATAAACTTTTTCACTAATTAGATCTACACCATGTCCAGGCATTGTTTTAAGAGTGCCATCAACGACTTTCCACTCATTCGAAGGGAAACTGTCTTGTCTATATCCGCGAAGTCCGAAAACGTTTTCTCCATCAAATAAAATCTCCCAATCTGACACAGTTGAGCAACTCATTAATGAGAATATAACTATTAAAAGAATTTTTTTCATTTTTTAACCTTTTGGATTCCATTCACCTTTAGCCACTGCTGGAACAAAATCATCCAATCCTGGTGGTGGGAACTGGATTGTTTTATCCTGTTCCGCACTCATGTACGCCGTCATAAGTAACTCCGTTACTGCCACGCCATCACTGAAATTTTCTTCCGGACGTTTTCCTGCTAAAAAACTTTGAACCATGTGGCGATTTTCAGCCGTATATCCATAGGCGTCTGTCTCGCTGCTAACTATAGGCATCTCCCCCGATTCTGCATTCTGTTTTTCAACCAGGTCTTCCCCTTCTGCTCCTGAGACCTTCCTGCTGAAGAACACTTTCAGATCAGAATCCAACGTATTCACAAACATGGAATATTCGGGCCCAAACAGTTCCATACTTAATCGTAAACCAGCCCCTACAAAACACCAGGATGTGGTGGTCTCCACTACGAGTTTTTGGCCATTTTCATCTTTATATTCAATGAGCGATCTTGCAAAATCTTCTGCAGGGCGGTTAACATAATCTATTTTTCCGCCACTATTTTCCTTAAGGATCTCGGCATATTTAGGCTGTTGCCATTTTAAACAGGATGCGTAGGCATTCACACTTAACGGGGTCAATGATTCCCGCTTGGAACCAGGTTCCGTCAGCATAAATCGTGCTTCTTCCACAGAATGGCACATCATATCATTGAGTACACCGCCTCCCTGAAGCTCACCTTCCCAGAACCAGGGCATGTGGGGTCCACTGTGTTCTTCTGCTGCTCTGGCTAAATACGGTCGACCCGTTGTTTTCGCACCCCGGGCCCAGATAATTTCCTTACCACGGGTCACGGACGGTGCAAAAACCTGGTTCTCCAGATAGCCGTCCAGTAAACTAACCTGTTGGGTAAGTTCCAGAACCCTTTTGGCTTCTTTTACATTTCGTCCTAAGGGTTTTTCGCAGGAAATTCCTATCAATTCGCCTTTTCCTGATTCAATGGCAGCAACAATCTCTTCCATGATTTCAATCCGAGTAAAATTAGGAGCACATATCCAGATGGCATTGATATTGGAGTCAGCCACCATGTCCGTAACAGTATCAAATGCTTTTGCATCTCCTACACCAATCGTACGGGCCAATGCTGCAGATTCTTCCGCAGAAGCCTTTGTCCTGGACATAACACCACGGACATCACAATCTCTAACACCAATTAAAGACTGAATATGAAAACGGGTAATGAAACCACCACCCACAAAACCGATCCCCAGTCTTTTTTTAGTCATTCTGAGTCTCCATCTGACAATTGTTCTTGAAATAACATAAAGAAAAAGATCATTGTCACCAATCCTATAGCTGACATGGTATACCAAAAATTTGAAAAACTAAATACACTATCCACCGTGTACATATTTTGAAGATAACCGGAAAGCCAACCGCCAATCACAGGACCGCCACCAAGAATAATAATCCCGAAAACAGTTTGGGCGGAATGACGTACATCTTGGTCCGCAAGTTTATCAACATAAATATATGCTGCCGCAAAAAAGAAGGCATAGCAGAAGCCATGGAATGCCTGGCTTACCACAATGATCCAAACTGGAAGCATTGCAGTACCAAATATGGCATAGCGAAAGAAATAGGCAGCAATACCAATGGTAATCACCTTTTTAAATCCCAATCGTTTCAGAAATATTCCCAGATAAGCCATGGTCAGGATTTCAGCAAATTGACCAATAGTCATGGCAGGTCCGATCTGGCTATCCGGGATACCGATATGAGATAGAAAGGGCCCCGTTTGTAAAAAATAGATCTGGTGAATGATGCTTACAGCCAGGCTCGCAACAACTAAAATTGTAAAAGATGAATACTGAAACAAATCAAATGCCTTTTTGAAAGCCAGTTTTTCCACTGCATCTCTTTTTGGAGGTGTATGAGGTAAAAGAAAACAAAAGGCACCGTAACTGATTGATATAATACTAGAAAACTTAAGTGCATCTGCAAGCCGACTGGTCACGTTTGGAACCTCGGCACCAACGATAAATGGCGGCATCCATTGCAATTGCAGATCTGTCTGGAGCCAGATCATTGGAAATGCCCAACTGGCTACGATCCAGCCGACCGTACCCCAGACTCGGATCTTGGGAAAATCATTTTCCTGATCATCAATATGAGCAAAGGTGATAGAATTGGATAAGGCTAAAGTTGGCATGTAGAGTACGCTGTAAATAATGGACAGGACCAGCCAGGATTGATAATCAGTTTGGGAAGCCGTGATCCATTTTACTATACCACCAGTCGTCACTAGAAAAGCAAGGATTCTCTCGGTACTAAAATAACGATCTGCAATCTGCCCCGCAATAAAAGGTGCTGCAATGGCTCCAATTGAACCTGCCAGGCCAAGAATCATCCCAATCTGGGAACCAGAAAATCCTAAACCACCATCTGAAATGCTGGCAGAAAGATAACGGGCAGTAACAGGCAGCCAAGCGCCCCAAAGAGCATACTGGAGAAACATCATTGCCCCAAAGCGGGAATTCTTATTCATATTTAGAACCTGGATTTACTGTATTAGATCAACCTACGTTTCACAGGATCCCATTCCACTCTGCGACCTGTCAGATAGGACTCTGTTGCCATGGCACAGGTAACCGCTTCCTGGAAAGCTACATCTACATTGCACTTGGGCTGGGTGCCACTGCGGATCGCATCGAGCCAATCCTTAATATGCAGATGAGTGGGATCTACACGTTTTCCTTCTCGATAGGTATACAGGAGTCCTTTATTCGCAAAATACTGGGATGTAGCGGATGTGACACCATCTATCTGTTTTGAACCGGGAGAATAACTAAAGATGGGATACTTAGAATTGATAAACCCATTTTTAAGCCGTTCTTTATATTGGGTAGATTCTGAATCTGCCGTAACAATGAAACCACCTACACTGCCGACATTAGACTGCCCCCCCATCATCATGGTTGCATCGTGTCCCATGATGCGGTTGCCTCGAGAATTATTACTGGATAAGGTAGCACTATAGAGTACAGTCATATCTCTGTCTGGATACTCAAGCGTTACATGCCATACATCGGGTACATCCCGGCCATCTTTATAGAAATAAATTCCGCCGGATGAAGACGCATACTTGGGAATTCCCATTCCAAGTATCTGGTTCAATGCATCATAGTCATGAGAAAAGAGATCACCGGATAAACCTGTTCCATAATCATACCAGCAGCGCCAGCGAAAAAATCGTTTCAATGCTTCTTCTCCAAAGGGAATTTTGTTGGGCGATGGTTCCTGGAACATATCCCAGTCAATGGTTTTATTATTACCATCTTTGTGGATATTCCATACCCAGGCACCCCAGGATGAATTTCGGTTGGTGGTTAACTCCACAAGATTAATCGGGCCAAGCAACCCCTGATCAATAATCTGTTTTGCTTTATCATTGGCTTCTACCTGCCTGTTCTGGTGCCCCAATTGAAGGATCATACCCGTTTCTTTAATGGTATCGTACACATCCAGAGCTTGCTGAAAGGTGTGTGTTAAGCCCTTTTCGCAGTACACATGCTTTCCTGCCTTGGCAGCATCGATCGTGATCCGGGAATGCCAGTGATCTGGTGTAGCTACAATGACCGCATCAATATCATCCTGTGCGAGCAATTCACTGTAATGGTTATACCGGATAGCAGAAGCTTTCGGTTTCCCGCCGGGACGAACATCATTTTGAGATGCATCCAAGCCTAGATCAGCATTTACATCAAACAGATCACACACAGCCACCAGTGAACAGTTCAAATCTTCCTGACTCATGAAGGTTGGGAAAGCTTTATCTAATTTATTTTCCTTGGAACGCCTATAAGCATCATCGGTCCAGCCTTTGGTCGCAAACCCGGCACCGCGGACCAGATGGCTACCACGCCCACCATAGCCAATAACTCCCAGATTTAAATGTTTGCTATCTGATAACCCGCTAATGACTGCCGGTGCTTTCTTTTCCTGAACTAAATCTGTTAGAAGATTATTTCGTTTAAGTGCATCCCTACGCAATTTTTGCCAAAGATTCACTAAGAACAGTCCAAGCACCGGTACCGTAGCCAGTGCTTTTAAAAAATTTCGGCGATTTTGATCTGCAGATGATGATTGATTTAAATTTTCACTCATAATGTATTTCCTTTAATTTGTTTCTGACTTGGATAAGATTCGATCCAGTCCAATCAAATGGCTCGTTGGAAAATAATACAATACAAATAAGGCGCAAGCTTCGATCAGGTTCTTATTCACAATAATGTAGCTCCCTTCCCCAGGTCTGGAATATTCCAGACCCAAAAAAGGCGGTGCAAATAAATAATATAACAATATAAAAATCATCCCTGCCAAGGCAGCTTGACGGCTGAATATACCCAGCAATAAACACAGACCAACCAGGGTAAGTCCCCACATATTTACGTAATCTGAGATTGTTAAAAGTGTCGGGTTGGAAACGATCGTTTTGGCCAGGTCAGAAAAGATCCATTTTGAATCTAAAAGATAGGCTGCGGAAGACCAGTAAGGGTTGATGAGTTTTGAAACACCTTCGTATAAAATATGCCAACCAATTAAAACTCTAAGTGTAACGAGGCCATAAAGCTGAGGGTTATTAACGATAATGGAAGAAGTAAGTTTATGTGTTTGGCCAGCCATTTTAAAATTCCAATTGCTCGATTGTTAGAAAATAATCAGATAGAAGAATAATTGTTATAAGGATTAGAATCAACATCTTGGTTTAAAAATATTTTACGGTGAAATTGCTTGCATAAGGATTCCGCAGATCCATGCACCATAGGTGCCAATAGCATAGCCCAGTACTGCCAGTAAAACACCCACCGGTGCCAAGGATGGATGAAAAGCTGAAGCAACAATGGGTGCCGAAGCGGCGCCGCCAATGTTCGCCTGACTCCCTACAGCCAAAAAGAAAAATGGTGCACGAATGATTTTTGCCACAACTATAAGCAGAATGGCGTGAAAGGCAATCCAGATTAAACCAACAACAAACAAACCAGGATTTTCAAAAATAGCCAATATATTCATTTTCATTCCAATTGTAGCTACAAGAATATAAAGGAACAAACTTCCATAACGTGATGCGCCAACACCTTCCAATTCCCTTGCCTTTGTAAAAGAAAGCCCTAACGCAAAAGTGGTCGCCAAAACTATGAGCCAGAAGAATTTTGAAGTAAGACTGAATTTTGCCAGCCACGGCGCACTTTCACTAATCCAAGGTGCAATATTATCCGCACCCAGGTGTGCAATTGCAGTAACACCAAATCCCACTGCCATGACCTTGAGTGTATCTGTTAAATCGGGAATGCGAAGTATCTGGGCACGATAGGCTTCTATCTTTTCTTTCAATTCTGTAATTGCAGAATTATCTGCTTGGAACTTGGCATCGATCCGTTCATTGATCCCAGCACCATACAATAAAAATGCCATCCAAATATTGGCGACGATCACATCCACAGCGATCATAGATGAAAAAAGGGTATCACCTACATTGAAAATTTCTTTCATGGCTGCCTGATTCGCGCCGCCGCCGATCCAACTTCCAGCCACGGTAGTGAGTCCACGCCAGACAGCATCAGGGCCAACACCGCCTACAACATCTGGTGCAAAGATGGATACAATCAAGATTGCTAATGGACCACCTAAAATGATTCCTGCCGTAGCTGTTATAAACATGATGATGGCTTTCGGGCCCAGTTTTTTGATTTCCGGTAGATCAATGCTTATGGTGAGTAAAACAAGACTTGTAGGGAGTAAATACCTGGATGCAACAAAATAGAGATTAGATTCTTCCCCTGAGATAATACCGAAAGAGTTAAAAATGGATGGAATGAAATAACATAATAGGAGTGTAGGAATGTATTTATAGAATTTTTTCCAGAATGGATTTTCACTTTTGGATGTGGTAAAAACGAATGCCAAGATGCTGATGAGAATACCAAAAACAATGGCATCATTTGTGAAAAGATGTGTGTGCATTGATGAAATTAGCCTACATTATTCGCAGTTTGTTGATCTTGGTAATATTCTGTTTTAATTCTGCTTCGTTCATTTTATTTGTCTCCCAGCCTCATTCTATCGACGACTCTGTAGTTTTGCCAAAAGTCGAAGAATCTCTAAATAAAGCCAAATCAACGTTACAAGCAGACCAAAGGCGCCGTACCATTCCATGTACTTCGGGGCACCCATTTCAACACCTTCTTCAATAAAATCGAAATCTAATACAAGATTTAAGGCAGCAATCACCACTACAAATCCGCTGAACAAAATCCCCATCATGCCATTACTATGGATTACGCCAATGCCGGAACCAAAAAAACTCATGATCATATTTATGACATAAAGAATAGCGATCCCACCCGTCGCAGCTACAACACCCAGTTTAAAATTTTCTGTAGCTTCAATAAGACCCGATTTATAAGCAAGCAATAAAGCACCTAAAGTGCCGAATGTTAAAAAGATCGCCTGAATAACAATTCCCGGATACATTTGTTCAAAAATCATTGATATCACACCCAGAACAATTCCTTCTACAACTGCATACATGGGAACAGTAATGTGCCCCAAAGTAGGTTTAAAAATCGTAACCATTGCCAAAATAAGTCCGCCAATAACGGCAGGAAGCACCATTCCATGCATGGCCGGATTTCCCCACGTATAACCAGCACTCAAAATAATTAAGATTAAACCAATTCCGGTTTTATTAACTGTGCCGCTCAATGTCATGGTACCTTCTGTCACGGCTGACAAATGGTTCCTAAATGTGGATGATTGAAGAGCCGGGTTTCCGGATCTCATTGAAAGATGTTTATTCATTTTCTTCTACCTTTTCAATTCTAAACCATGGTTTTCCATCTGGCCTCTTTTTCTTGGTCATTTTAATTAAACTCATTACCACAATTAAGATAAGTGGTAACGATAAAATAACTACAGGACTTTCCATGATTAATTAATAAAATAAATTTTACCTATTATTGACTGCTTCAATCCGATCCATCACCGGCGGATGACTGTATGATAAAAATACCATGAGCGGATGTGGAGTTAAATGCGACAAGTTATTGGCAGCTAATCCTTTCAGCATACTGATCAATGCTTCCTTGTTTTGAGTATGCTCCAAAGAATATGCGTCAGCTTCAAATTCATTTTTTCGACTCATGGCAGTTGTAAAAATAGATGTAAGCAAACTCACAGGTGCATACAACATTCCGAAAAAGATAAGTCCTCCATAAACGGAAACAGTCTCCACACCAAAAACAGAAAATAATGCAGGATCATTCATAATAAGGTTAAACACAAAAAGCATAACACCTGTTTCTAGTATTCCTAAAATTGTTCCCGTAATAATATGTTTCTTTTTATAATGACCCACCTCATGGGCTACCACTGATACAATTTCTTCGGTTGTATGTTTATCCAATAAAGTATCAAATAGTGCAATACGTCTTGATTTCCCGAATCCACTAAAATACGCATTGGAATGAGATGAGCGTTTGCTGCCATCCATCATATCGATGCGAGCAATAGGAAAATTAACTTTTTCTGCAAATACTTCTATGGCGGTTCTCAAATCCCCTTCTTCTAGAGGAGTAAACTTATTGAATAGGGGTGCGATCACATGCACAAACAATGGTTGGATAGCAATCATAAATGCTGTGATAATTCCCCATGCAATCCACCAACCATTCTCACCATAGGTATTAAAAAAGTAAAGGACTGGACTCATAATTATTGTTCCAAACACAATAGTGAGCATATATCCTTTCAATTTATCTAATACGTAGGTTTTCGAAGTTGTTTTATTAAACCCATATTTCTCTTCTAAAACAAAAGTACCGTATAGCGAAAAAGGTAGGTTAATAATATCATTGATAATAAAAATAATTCCAAAATACATTAGTCCACTTAAAATAGGATGAACCGTTTGAGTTCGCACAAACTGATCTAGAATTCCAAAGAGTCCGGTGTGAATTACTATTAGTGTTAATACCAAACTGAAAGTGCTGGAAAATAAACCAAATCGTGTATTGTCTTTTAAATATGCCTGTGATTTGGCGTATTTGTCTTCATCATAATGATCCTGAAATCCATTTGGAACATCTTCCGAAACACTATTCATATTAAAGACTGAGCTTATCGTAGAAAGTGAATATTCTAAAATTAGAGCACCAATAATAATCAAATAATATGTTTGTTCCATTTATAAAAAACCTATTTGAATTTAATAGAACAGCCCAATGCTTTTGTAGTTTGGTGATTAATGGGGTTTCCTGCCAGCAAAGCATCAATTGCATTTGCCAGAAAGGGTACATCCACTTTTTTTGCATTTTTTGCGTTATCATCTATCGCACCACGATAGACCAATTTATCGTCACCATTGAACAAATAAATATGTGGTGTCTTTGTGGCACCAAATGCTGATGCTAATTCCGATTCTGGATCCTGTGCGTAGGGAAAATTATATCCATTATTTTTTGCATGCTCCAGCATTTCTTCCAGACTATCTTCACCGCCAAACCGAGCTGCATTGGAATTCACTGCGATCATACCAATTCCCTTTGGGGCATAAGTATTTGCAAGGGAAACATATCGGTCTTCCCAGCGGATAACCCAGGGACACGTGTTGCAGGAAAAAACAACCAAGGTACCAGCATCTCCTTTCGCATTAGCAAGTGTAATATTTTTCCCGCTGATATCTGCCAGCTCAAGATCTTTAAGCGGCATAGTGGAACCAATCTCCAATTCACCGGCGAGCAAAAAGGTAAAACCCATGATGTGTATTAAAATTTTCTTCATACAAACTCCTATTCATTTATTGCAAGTTGAATATGTTTCCTGAATTTACTTTCTTGTTCCTTTCCTTCCCAATAACTCACTATTTCTCCAGAATCTTTTCCAAAAAGGATTGTAAAAGGAAGTGAACCGGTCCATGTGGAATGAATACCGTTAATGAACGGCTGGTCCTTTTCATTCTTTATATATGAGACCCTATAAACATGTTGATCATTCAAGAAATCGATCACTTCATTTATCTTGTCATCAAAATCAGCACTAACAAAGACAATTTCCAAATCATGAATTTCCTTTCCCAAGTCTACAATCATGGGGAATTCTTCCACACAAGGGGCACAGGTTGTTGCCCAGACATTAAGCAAAACTGCTTTTTGTCCCCGGAAAGAAGCAATGTGATCATGAATCGTTTTTGAATCTGCTTTTACAAGTTCAACCTGGCTGCAACCCAAAATGAATACTGAAAAAAATACTGAACTAAAAAACAATCTCATGGTCTAACCTGTTTCATTTCATGCTTTGAAAATAACTTCGCCTGGTCATCATAATGAATTGATGATTCAATTGCTGTTGCACTACCGTATTGGTGAATGGTCCAAGCATTTAATTCCCCATTGGGGCCCCACTCTACAGCCTGAAAATAACAATCCCCAGCGGTCCCCACATACGTATCATTTTTTTTGTTAAAATATATCGCTCTTAATAAACCCGGTCCACCGGAAAGAGGCAAATTTGTTTCTCCCCGTACGAGGCGCAATACCTTGCCCAAAGGGACATCAATCCTGCCAAATTTATTCTCAAGATAATCAATCGTTTCAACAAGCTTACTGGTGATGGCATCAGTTTTATATTTAAGATTATCCTCATTAAACGCATTAGGAAGTACAATGATGGCCAACGCTGCTGCAGTGTTACTCGAGTCAGCTGACAGATTCCAATTTTTGATCAGATTTAATGCAGAGATCAATTTGGGATCCTTTTCATTGGCCATATCCTGAATATATCGGTCTCTCACCTTGGCAATAACAGAATTTGTTGAATATTGGGTATCATATTTATAGTTGAAAAATTCATCCCGCGATATGGATGAATCTGCACCAAATGTTTCCAAAGCACGAAGAGCACGATTGGTTTGGTGAGTTTCAATCCCTGTCCATGATGGGAGTGGTTTTGAAACATCAGTCTCATCTCCCGTAGCTAAATATGGATTACTATTGCAATTTTGGATAAATCCATTTTCCGGGTTCAAAACTTGCGGTAACGAGTCGAATGGAACGTACTCCGTCCATATAGTTGAATTGGTTTCTCCATTTAAGATTGTTGCCCAATTATAATTTTCGTCACGTTCTGGTATTTTAGCATTATATACATAATAAATATTCCCAACTTTATCAGCATAGCCTGTATTAAACATGGGTAAAGCATGGATCTCCATGGCCTTTCTAAATTCAGTGTAATTACGTGCTTTTCCCATCCGATACCACTCTTCAATAAATTTGAGATTTTTTAACGATGAAATACGAAGCGAATAGGTTCCGTGGTCAAATTCCATCACCGGACCATGAATAGATTCTTTTACTTTCCGTTTGAAAGTCCATGAAAAAGGCCCAAATAATTTTACTTTAATCGGCACTTTCCGGACTCTCATTTCTTTCCATGAGTCTTCAAACCAATATTGATCTTTGTTTTTTGGATTAATGGTTAATTCATATACGTCAATTAGGTCTGGTGAATTCACAGTATGGCTCCAGCCTAAATATGGGTTATGGCCAACCAAGGGAATGGGAGAACCGGGAAACAATCCCCCATAAAAGTCCCACCCTTCTTCGCTTATAAAATGTGCTTCGTACCAAGCAACCGGTCCGTCCCAAGGTTGATGACTATTGATCCATATCCGCGTATAGCCATCACTGGATCGATGGGGCGCAATGGCCAAAACATTACTGGCAAGCATTCTAAATGACTCACTATTTTCATTATCCCCATTCAATCCTATTAACTGTGGGCCTTTTTCTTTTGATAAGTTTTTCATAACACCGTCCAGCCCAAACATCAATGGCATTCTATGAGAAAATCCCGCAATCAGGTCCTTCCCAGAGACAGGATATATTTTTTTCTTTTCTTGTTCCGGGTAATCTTCTAAATACAGGTTAAATCCTGCTGCATAAGCATCGCATAATAATTTCACATCATCAGTTACATCAGATTCATAGTTGGAATCAACAGTATTCCATAAATCCATGAGATGAACATAGTAATCATTGACTGCAGCATCCTTTCCATACACCGATGCCAGTTTACCTCTTGTTGCTAATAATATATCACAAATAGTTTTAAAATCGTCTTGAGCATGGGCATAGGCCAGTCCAAACGAAACATCTGCATCTCGCTTCCCATAAATGTGCGGAACTCCCCATTCATCCCGTTCAATCCTTGCAGAAAATCCATCATGAGAGATAATTAATTGTTCACCTAAAAGAATATGGGTAAATATAAAAAGTGATATGCAAAGGTAGGGATTTCTATTCATTTCTTGGATCCAAATGCCATTTTCTCCCATTTTCCAGACAGCCTAGATCGAATAGTATTTGGACATCGTCGAAAGAAATAAAGAACATGATATTTTAAAATTATTGGTTCAATTTTGGTTTTATTCTTGAATCAAAAAATGTACGGGAAACTACTTGAGCTGGGTCCTTTCGACGAATTTTTTGCTCTTCAATTGGCAATTGAATAAAATCATTACATTCTTTCGAACAACATCCATCTAATTCTTTAAAACATGTTTCACATTGAATAAATAAAATATGACAGGC
>Ga0187833_10003583_pt1 | contig 15676 bp, 18 predicted proteins | sample ETNtaG_37_FD_167968 | JGI IMG/M metagenome (GOLD analysis project Ga0187833, IMG submission 167968) | Marine microbial and viral communities from oxygen minimum zone, Eastern Pacific Ocean - ETNP2014_SV_400_PacBio MetaG (Illumina Assembly) | ecosystem: Environmental > Aquatic > Marine > Hypoxic...
TTAGACCAACAGATATAACATTACAGATACCAGATAGTACTAAATTTAGAGAAAAAACAGGATGGAAACCAATAAAGGGTTTGGAAGAAATTTGTGATGATTTACTGGATTATTGGAGAAGTGTTTTATGACGAAATTTGTTAAAAATGTAAAAATACCTTTCGATATAGAAGAAATATTAAAAGGTGTGGATGTGGATAAAGTAGTATCTATAGATGATGCTTCAGAGAATATGAAAACTAAAAATGAGGTTTCTATAGCGCCATTTTCTCGACATATATTTAAAGAAGATTTACCTAAAGAGATTACTGATTTTGTAGAGGGTTTAGGGTTTACTGAATATGGTTGTAACTTGTTAATACAATATACTGGAGAATGTTCTCCAAATCATTATGATTTGTTTTTATATCAGCAAGAAATAAATGAGAATACTACACGTGAAGATTATTATAGATATGTGATATTTCTTAATGATAGAGTGATCGGTCAATTTTTTCATACAGAAGATATACAAGTTGATTGGAAGATAGGTGATATGTATTATCAAGATACACATACATATCATGGTGCTGGAAATATTAGTTCTGAGACTCGATACACAATAATAATAGATAGTTTAAAATCTTTGCATCCTTATGAATTATAAACAATCAAGACCTATACCAGATAAAGAAGTTTATCAATTTATTGTTAATAATATAAACGGAAATTCTTTATACAATAAAAATTTACCAAAAAATTTTTGTAATTCTTATTTAGAATGGATAAAATCTTCTAAACTAAATAATTTAATAAATCTTAATAAATTTAAATCATTACAGTATGTTCATGGTACGGCACAATCGTTTGATTTTTTTTATTTAACTAACCATAATAAAAGATTTAGAATATTTAGAGGTGATTTTATGTACCATCAAATTATGTTCAAACGGGGAAAGTTTAATTGGAGTTATTTGGAAGATGATAGGATTCAAACAAATGATGCAGTAATTATGTCATTACCATTTAGTGATTGTGGAGATATACATCCACGAACATATGAAATATTGGATGAATGTGAAAAATGGGATGTTCCTGTTTTTATAGATTGTGCTTATATGATAATGTCTCGTGATATAGAATTCGATTTTAATAGAGAATGTATCCAGGGTACTTCTTTCAGTATGACTAAAGGATTTTATGGAGCAGAACATTTACGAATAGGATTAAGATTAACGAAGGAATTTACAGACGATCCTGTTGAAGTTTTTAATCAATTTGAAATGATTAATTGGATCGGACCTGATATTGGATTAAAGTTAATGAATAATTTTGAAGTAGATTATATTCAAAATAAGTATTATGATAAACAGATAGAAATTTGTAAAGAATTAAATATAGAACCATCTAAATGTGCAATATTTGGAATAACAGACAAAAATAATTTTAAGTTTAAAGAATATGATAGAGGAACAAATTGGAGAAGGGTTTGTATTTCATCATTATTAGGAGACATGGGAGATTTACAATATGAGTGATTTTAAAGTAAAAATAGAAGAATCTGAAGTATTTCCAGAAGTAAAAATTTTAAAACCAGATCCTTTTTTTGATTATCGTGGTGAAATGTGGACTTTTTGGGAAAAGGAAAATGAAGTTTTACCAGATGGACACGAGTGGAAAATTTCTAAATTTACTCGTTCAAGAAAAAATGTATTAAGGGGATTACATGGAGATAGTGTAACTTGGAAAAATATTACTTGTGTGTGGGGAGAAATTTATTTAGTAGTTGTTGATAATAGACCTGATTCTGTAAATTACAGAGAATGGGATAGTTTTATAATTTCTGAAAGAAACCATTTGAGTGTTTTAGTTCCACCAGGCTTTCTTAATGGACATTTATGTTTAAGTGAAGAATGTTTATTTCATTATACACAGGCATATCCAAACGACTATGTAGATTGGCAAGACCAAGATACTGCTAAATGGAATGATGATCTAATTGGAATAGAATGGCCAATAGATAATCCTATATTAAATTGGAGAGATAAATGAAAATACCAAAGTATTTAGAAAAAGTTAAAGAAGTTAATTGGACAAAAGAACAACTTGTGCAATTTGAGTTAGATGCAAAAGAAGAGTGGGAAAGTGGTTCTGTACTGGGACCCGTCCACCTATCAAAAGGAAATGAAGAACAACTTATTGAAATTTTTCAATATGTTCATCCTGACGATTGGGTTTTTTCCACTTGGAGAAACCATTTTCATGCACTATTACATGGAATTTCACCTGATTGGTTAATGGATGAAATAAAACGTGGTCGTAGTATGAAAGTAATAAATAAAAAACATAATTTTGTTATATCTGCAATTGTTGGTGGTGGTTTTTCACATGCAGTTGGAGTTGCTATGGCATTAAAAAGGAAAGGTTCTAAAAGGAGAGTGTGGTGTTTCGTTGGAGATATGGCGTTTGAAACAGGAGAGTTTCATTTATGTCATAAATATGCAAAGAATTTTGATTTACCATTACAATTTGTAGTAGAAGATAACAATCTTTCCACGAATACACCAACTGATGTAACTTGGGGAACTAAACAAGAAGTACCAGAAGATGTGATTTATTATGAATATGAACGTGGTTATCCACATCACGGTTCTGGCAATTGGGTATTATTTTAGGAGTATATGATGGTAGATAAATTAACAAAACAAAAAGAAGATATGCAAAAGTTTCAAGAGGCAGAAATGTTGAAACATTTGGATTTGAAATATAAAAATGAAATAATTCGTTCAATGGAATGGTTAGATAAGAAAGAAGATACAATTTTTATTGGACAGGCAATAAAATATAGTGGTAATGCAATGTATAATACGACAAAAACGGTTTCGGATGATAAAAGAATAGAAGTGCCAGTTTTTGAAGATGTTCAAATGGGAATGGCAATGGGAATGGCATTTGAAGGATTTGTTCCGATTACCTGTTATCCACGATTTGATTTTTTAATATGTGCTACAAATCAATTAGTAAATCATTTAGATAAGATTAGTATTATATCAGAAGGTCAATTTCAACCGAGAGTTATTATAAGAACATCTATTGGTAGTAGAATTCCATTAGATGCAGGAGAACAACACACACAAGACCACACTCAGGCATATAGAAACTTATTAAAACGAGTTGATGTAGTAGTATTAGATGAGTCAGATGATATTTTTCCCGCATTTAAACATGCATATGAAAGACAACCAAAATCAAAATATGATTCATTGGTTACTTTAATAATCGAATGGGGAGATCACTATAATGCCAAATAAATATCAACATACCGATAAACCAATAAAATATCCACTTGCAAAAGAAACGATAGACGAAAAGGATGTTCGTGCATTAATTGAATGGTTAGAAACTTATCCACAATTGACAAAGGGAAAATATACTGTTGAGTTTGAAAGAAAATGGGCAAAATGGATTGGAACTAAATACGCAGTAAATGTAAATTCAGGATCATCTGCAAATTTATTGATGTTTTATTCATTAATAGTTTTGAACAAGTTAAGGAGTAAAAAAGTTATTGTCCCGGCCATATCTTGGGCAACAACAATTTCTCCCGTAATACAATTTGGACTTGAACCTGTTATGGTTGATGTGGATCCATATACATATGGAATTGATTTAGATCAAACAGAATTTCTTTTAAAAACAGAAGATATTTCTGCAATAATATTTGTTCAACTACTGGGTGTTCCACATTATAAAAATAGATTATTAGAATTATGTAAAAAATACGATGTTTTGTTATTAGAAGATGGGTGTGCATCACTTGGTTCAAGTTATGAAGATGGAACTATGGTCGGTCAAGTAGGTGATATGTCCACTTTTTCATTTTATTTTGGACACCAATTATCTACAATAGAAGGTGGTATGATAAATACAGATGATGAAGAATTATATCATACATTGTTAATGTTACGAAGTCATGGTTGGGGTAAAGATTTACCAAAAGAACTTTATAAACAAAAAATGATTGAAAATAATATAGATACTTTTCACGAACCATTTACCTTTTTAGTACCAGGTTTTAATGTTCGTTCAACCAATTTACAGGCTTTTATTGGTTGTAGACAAGTTGATAAAGCTGATTGGATGGCACAGAGGAGATACGAAAATCATTTGTTATATGCTAAGTTGTTGGAAGATTCATTTGAAATTCAAAAGTATGGTAATGATAAACCAGCATCAATTTCATTTGCAATAGTGGCTAAAGATGGAAAAGAACGAAACCGGATTGTTGGTAGATTGACAGAAAATGGAATAGAAACTCGTATATTTAGTGCAGGAAATATTGGATTACATCCATTTTGGATAGAAAGATATGGAGAATTTCATGGTAAAGTTGCTGACAAAATTCATTCTCGTGGGCTTTATTTACCAAATTATCCAGAATTAACAGAAGAAGATATTAATTTTATAAGTGATGTAACAATATCATAATGAGTAAAATAAAAGAATTACCTATGCAATATACTCGTGATATTTTATTAGTTCATGTTAATTCATCTCTGCTAGCGTATCAGGAATTGAATACAATTTCTCAAATAGAACCACCTATTTGGGCATCTATGATTGCTAAAAATTTAATTTCAAATGGATATAATGTTAATATTTTAGATGCAGAAGTAGAAGGATTAACCGCAAAAGAAACAGTCTTGAAGATAGATGAATATAAGCCAAAGCTTGTATGTTTTGTGGTGTACGGACAGCACCCATCAGCATCATCACAAAATATGGCGGGAGTTCATTTGTGTTTAGAAGAATTAAAAAATAATTTTCCATTTTATAAAACATTATTAGTTGGATTATATCCGTCAGCACTTTCAAGAAAGACTCTTGAGGACGAATCTTGTGATTTTGTGTGTCAGGGGGAAGGGCCATATACGATAATCGGTTTATTAGAATCTAATATGAATGATATATCACATTTAAGAAAAATACCAGGTTTGTGGTATCGCGATGATAATAATGAGATTGTTTATAATCATAGTGCACAACTTATTCCACAGGGTAAATTAGAAACGAAATTACCGGGCATGGCATGGGATTTATTAGATATGAAAAAATATAGAACAGCCAATTGGCATTCGATGACTAATAATAATGAAAGTCAACCTTTTGCAGCATTATATACAAGTTTAGGCTGTCCGTATAAATGTACTTTTTGTTCAATAAATGCACCATTTGGAAATAATAATGTAGAAAATTCATATGGTCGACCCATTTTTAGATATTGGGACCCCGAATTTATTATAACAGAATTCGATAAAATTGCTAATATGGGAATACGTAATATAAAAATTGCAGATGAAATGTTTGTGTTGAATAAAAATCATTTTTTAAAGATATGTGATTTAATTATTGATAGGGGATATGATTTTAACATTTGGGCATATGCGAGAGTTGATACTGTTAGGGAAGAATATTTGGAACGATTACGGGCGGCTGGATTTAATTGGTTGGCACTTGGTATTGAAAGTGGTAATAGAAAAGTTCGTATGGATGCTGCCAAAGGTAAATTTGAAGAAGTTGATGTTAAAAATATAGTAAAAAAAATACAATCTTATGATATAAATGTAGTTGGTAATTTTATATTTGGATTGGAAGGAGATGATTATAATACTATGAATGAAACATATAATTTGGCTAAAGACTTAAAATGTGAATGGTCAAGTTTTTATTCTGCACTTCCACATCCAGGATCTCAGTTATATTTAGATACTAATAAATCTGAGTTGCCACAAACTTATACTGCATATTCTCAACATTCTTATGATTGTACACCTACATCCACTGAATATTCAACATCATCTCAGATACTTGAATTTAGAGATAAGTCATTTTATTCAATTTATAAAGATGATGAATATAGAAAGTTTTTAGAAATGAAATTTGGAAAAAATTCGATAATTGAATTAGATAAAGTTTTGAGTGTTAAGTTAAAAAGAAAGTTACTCGGAGATTAGGAGATAAAATGTTTGATAATAAAAATGTATTAGTAACTGGTGGTAATGGTATGATAGGACGACAATTAGTTGAATTGTTATATGATACGACATCAGCCAATGTAACAGTAGCCGATTTACCAAATGTTGATTTAAGAGATAGAAAAGATTGTAAGGCTGTTTGTGAGGGACAAGATATAGTATTTCATCTCGCTGGAATTAAAGGTTCACCTATAAAGTGTATGGAATCACCTGCATCATTTAGTGTTCCTATGATTCAGTTTAATGCCAATATGGTAGAGGCCGCTTACAACGCCAATGTAGAATGGTTTTTATATACAAGTTCAAATGGAGTGTACACACCATCAGAAACATCACAAGAAGATGATGTATGGAAAACATTTCCATCTGAAAATGATTGGTATGCTGGGTGGGCAAAAAGAATGGGAGAGTTGAACGTTGAAGCTTACATGAAACAATATGATTGGAATAAATGTTCAATTGTTAGACCTGCAAATACATATGGCCCTTATGATAATTTTGGAGAACATTCAATGGTAATTCCATCTTTAATAAAAAAGGCTAAAAGTGCAGGAGTTGGTGGAACTCTAAGTGTATGGGGTGATGGAACACCAATTAGAGATTTTGTTCATTCACGAGATGTAGCACGAGGAATGATATTTGCAGTAGAGAATCAAATTACAGAACCACTTAATCTTGGTAGTGGAAATGGAGTTAGTATTGGAGAACTTGCATCAAGTATAGCGGCAAGATTTGAATGTGGTATTGAATTTGATAAAACAAAACCAAGTGGTGATGCAAAAAGATTAATGGATATGACAAGAACATTTTCTTATGGATTTAAGAATTTAATAAATATAGACGATGGTATTGAAGATACAATAAACTGGTATGAGGAGAAATACTATGAAAAATAACGAACAGTTAATAAACACCTGGCAAGAAAATGGATTTATAAATTATCCATTATTTACTCCAGAAGAAGTAGAAGAAATGAGAAGCGAATCTATGAGATTACTCAACGAAAGGGATTCGGAGAAGAAAAAACGATTTGCTAATCAATATAGATTTTATAGACACCCACATAAAGATTCAGAATTATTTTCAAAAATATTGAAAGATAAACGAATTGTTAGTATGATAGAAACTCTGATGGGGAAAGATTTGGATATTCCAGATTGTAAGATAGAGGCAACTCAAACTTGGATGTATTTTAAACCACCGGGAGAACTCGGTAGAGATGTGCATCATAATATATTTTATTCTCATGCGAATTATGGAGAAGTAATTAATGTAAGTATTGCAATGGATGATGCAGATGAAGAAAATGGGTGTTTATATTGGTATCCTGGTTCACATAAAGATAGAATGGTATATCCTATTCCAGATTCATCACATACTGAATTTGCTTCAAGAGATGAAAAAAGAATTGCGGGAAATCCAGACGAACACCCAAACGAAAGAGGTAAACCTATGTATGTTCCAGGTACTTGGGTTGATGGAGTATGGACAGACAAATGGCCAAAAATATATGTTCCAATAAAGGCTGGTTCAGTAACACCATTAAATTCTCACGTATTACATGGTTCAGATGAGAATAAATCTAAAGATAGATGGAGAAGGTCTTTTTTAATACAATATCAAAAGTATGGAAAGATACCAAGTGCTGGAACTCATATGAAAAGAAAATTTATAGATTTGTATAATTAACGGAGATAAAAATGATTAATAAAAAATATTTTGCGCATGAAATTTTACTTTGGCAGAGAAGAAATGACAATGTTTTATTGGATGTGTGAAATTCTTGGTTATCAGACGAGTTTGAAACACTGAAAGTTAGGGAGAATAATAATGTTTTATAAAAATAAAAAAATAGTAGTTACTGGTGGGAGTGGGTTTGTGGGAACACACTATTTACAAGAGTTATTGTCAAGAGGTGCAAATGTAGTAACACATACTCACGAGAGACCATTACAGATACAAGATGATAGAATTGAAGTATTAGAAAATATCAATTTAGAAAAAATTGATGATGCAATGAAACTCATTGATGGGGCAGATTATGTTATTCATAGTGCTGGAAAAATAGGACACCCTTCAAGTATAGCAACTGATTTTCAAATTACATTAAATCAGATTGTAGTTATTACAAACGCATTAGAGGCAAGTTATAAGTGTGGTGTAAAGGGATTTGTGGATATCAATAGTTCTACTGGATATACGGATAGAAAATACCCCGTAACAGAAGATGAGTACTGGGATGAAGAACCATTTATTTCATATTATGGTTATGGATGGATGAGAAGGTATAGAGAAAAGGTTATGGAACATTGTTCTCATTTAACAGATATGAAAATTGGAAATGCAAGAGGAACTGCGATGTATGGACCTCACGATAATTTTGATTTAAAAACTTGTCATGTAGTTCCAGCACTTATTAAACGAGTGTTAAGTGGAGAAGATCCATTTATAGTTTGGGGAAGTCCAGATGTGGTTAGGGATTTTCTTTATGTGAAAGATGTAATTAATGGAACATTATTAATATTAGAGAAGGGCGAATCTATGAGACCTTATAATATTGGTTATGGTTCAACTGTAACTATTGGTGATATAGTGAATACTATTTTGAAAGTTACTGGTAAAACACCTAAAGTTGAGTGGGACAATTCGAAACCAACCACGATTCCATTTAGGTCTTGTAGTACAGAAAGAATACAGAATGAACTTGGATTTAAACCTAAATATACTTTTGAAGAGGGAATAAAAGAAACGGTAGAATGGTATTTAAAAAATAATAAGTGATGAGTTATTTAGAATACATTAAAAACGACAATCGAACAGTGAAAGAATTAGATATTTTTTTTGAATCTAATTATCCAAATTATACTTTTACAGGAGATTTTTGGGGAGAAACAACGGGCATAAATATACATCTCGAAAGATATTTAATTTCTTATATTCATATAAAAAAACCAATGACTATTATAGAATATGGTAGTGGTTTATCTACTTTTATTATGTCAACTGTATTAGAAGATTTGAATTATGGTGGAAAATTAATTAGTTTTGAAGATGATGAGAAATGGTATAAACAGAATAAAGATTTAGGTTTATATGATAAAAGTGAAGTACATTTAGTTCCTATTTTAACGGGAGTTAGAGAAGCAACTTGGAAAAATAATAGCGGCCCTAATTATGGTTGGTTTGATCACAATTTTTCAGATATAGATTCAGTTGATTTTATTTTTGATGATGGACCCAGCATGCAAAGATATGATATAACATATATAGATAATTGGTATATGGCCGCAAATCATTTTAAAAAACCATTTGATTTGATTATTGATGGAAGAAGTGGTGCCCAAGCAAGATGTAAATATTTATATCCTGATAATTTTAAATCAGGTAGACTTGGAATTTTGGAAACACATTCTAATAAACTTTTTGGCATTGGTACACAAATAGGAGGCATTGAATGAAAATTTTAATTACGGGTGGGGCAGGATATCTTGGTTCTATATTAGTACCAAAATTATTAAATAATAATTATCAAGTAACAGTATATGATAATTTAATTTATAATCAATTATCGTTATTAGATATATGTAATAATAAAAATTTTAAATTTGTGTATGGGGACGTTAGAGATTATGAGAATTTAAATAGATATGTGCAAGAATCAGATGTTATAATTCCACTTGCCGCAATAGTTGGATTTCCAGCATGTGAAGAAGATAAAAGTTTATCAACCGAAGTAAATTTTGAACAAATAAAGTTTATTATAGATAATATTAGTAAAGATCAACAAATAATATTTCCAAATTCTAATAGTGGATATGGTGTCGGTGATGATGGTATTTATTGTACTGAAGAATCACCATTAAATCCTGTTAGTCATTATGGAGTTGTAAAATGTCAAGCGGAAGATTATCTAAAAAATAATTCTGATGCAATTATATTTAGATTGGCTACCGTTTTTGGTATATCACCAAGAATGAGATTGGATCTATTAGTAAATGAGTTTGTGTACAAAGCTTTAACAGATAGATATTTGGTTGTATTTGAAAGAAAGGCAGTTCGTAATTACATTCATATTCAAGATATTGCAAATGTATTTTCGTTTATGATAGAAAATTATGATAGATGTAAAGGTGAAATATATAATGTTGGATTGAGTGATGCAAATTTAAGTAAAGAAGAATTGGTGAATAAAATTAAAGAACATATTGGTGATTTTGCCGTATCGTATTCTGAGTATTATGAGGATCCAGATAAAAGAAATTATATTATTTCTAATGAAAAAATAGAATCAACGGGTTGGAAACCTAAATATTCTTTAGATGATGGTATAAAAGAATTAATTAAAGGATATAAAATTATTATTAATAATGATTCAAGTCATTTTAGAAACGCATTTCCACTTGGGTATGGTATTGGAAATAGATAAAGTTAGAGAGTTAGAGACACATATGGTATCACTATTTGGTGATTTAAATTGGGCGCCGTATGATGGGAAGTTATTGAAGTACTTGTCTACTGGAGGGATTCCTATAGTACAAAATGAATTAAATCATTTTAGAATGTTTATAGAGACAGTTAAAGAGTTTTGTAAAAATAATTCTGATGGAGATGCAATTATTGCAAAACAATATTTTTTAGATCCAGACGATCCATATGATGGAAATCCAGCGTGGCCATATACACACGAGGAAGGCAATAAAATTGTTGATAAGTTTTTAAATTTAACTGGAGTAGTAAGACTTAATTTAGAATTCAATAAACTTGATAGTGAATATAGAGATTTTAATATAGAATCATATCATGTATTAACAGATTTACAAAGGAAGTTTTTATTAAATATTATAGAAATGGATAATATTGGTTTAGATAAAGTTTATGTTGATGATTACTCACAGGAACAATTAGTAAAAAAACAGTTAGAATTATGAGTGATAAATTAGTTTTTGGATATGAAAGATTAAAGGATGATGGAGATCCAATTGATAACTGTATAGATTATGTTTTTCAAGATTGGAAAATATGTGATTGCGGAAATATATTTTTGGGAATGATACAAAAGATGAAATATGATTTTATAAGATCATCTAAACGTGAATGGGAAAATGTATTAGTAGACATAAAAAACATTGATGACATTAAAGATATTTATTATTATTTAATTAACATTAGAGAATTTGCCGCATTACTTGGTGTAGAGCGAATGACTGGTAAAGTTCATGATATGAGTGTTTTCGAACATATAAATGAAAAGGTTTTGAAAGATTGTAGAAATAATAAATGTAAGATTATATTGAATTATGGGTATGAAGGGTTTGGAAGAGAGGAAAAGGATACTATTTTATATAATCCATTATTAGATAGGTTACATTTTTTATTAGATAAGTATGATATACCACATAAAAATGTTGTTTATATTGATGCCAATACAATATTAGATAATGTTAAGTTAAATACAGATATATATTATTTTTCGTATGAATATTGTGGTCTTGATTGGAATAGATATACAATTATGCATCCCAGTATGACTTATCATGGGAACAGTAAATCTTTACAAAATTTAAAAAGATGGAAAAAAACAAGAGATGAAGTTAGAAAAAAATATTTTTTATCATTTAATAGATTACCCAAACAACATAGAGTTGATTTAGTTTTAACTTTAGAAAAATATAATTTATTAGATAAAGGATATGTTTCTTTTCCAGCTGAAAAAGAAAGGGGTGTAGAAAGTTTTAAATTTTGGGAATGGACTACATCTCATGATTTAAAACTATATGAAAGTGAATTAAGAAAAAAACTTCCATTAAAGATTGATGATATAAATTTGTCGGATCTTGGACCGAGTGGTGGGGCCAAGTGGTCGTTTGAAAAGATTGATTTAGGATATTATTTAAGTAGTTATTTCCAAATAGTTGCAGAAAATCAATTTACTTCACGTTCTGACCAACTTCAATTTTCAGAAAAAATATGGAAGCCAATTACTAACTTTCAACCATTTATTCTTTTGGGTGATAGATATCAATTAAAAAAATTAAGAGAGTGGGGGTTTAAAACATTTTCACCGTTTATTGATGAGAGTTATGATGAAGTTTTAGATATAAAAGAACGATTTAGTATGATAGAAATTGAAATTAACAAATTATGTAATAGACCAATAGAAGAAATACATGATTGGTATTGGTCGATAGAACAAGATTTAAGACACAATTATTATCATTTTTATGGTAAGTGGATAAGGACACAAAGAAATAAATTGATGAATGGTTTGCGATAATGGAAATTTTAAACACAGATATCACGTTATCAAGAATAGGTGATGATAATAGATGTACAGATCTTATTAAATTATATTGTTCTATTGTAATGGGTGGTCAATATTTTGTTTATCATACCATGGATTTTTATGCAGGAACGGAAGTAAAAACAGGAGAGACTTGGCAAATTCGTTATGATAAAGAGTTTTTACCTAACAAGAAATTTTATATGATAGGTTCAGGAAACGATGGAGATTATTGTGATGATTTGTTGATTGATGTGGATGAAATTTATGATTTTTTTGAAGAACGAGGTGTAGAAAAAAAGAAAATTATTTTTTTAACATCTAATAATGATTTAAATCATGGGTTGAAAACTTTAACAGAAACAATTAAAACAAAAGGTGCCCGTAAAATAGATCCAGAAAAATGGGATAATTTAATTACAGATATAAAAACTGAAAAAATTGAAAGTGAAATTCCATATTGTCCTTATATATTTAATGTGGGTGATCATCCATTAGATTATAATGATTTGGTAGAATTATCTAATAAAAATAATGAACCAAGTAAATTATTTACAACAACAATGTGGACGCCCAAACCTGCTTATACTGCTTTATTTTATAAATTTTTGAATAGTGGATTAATTAAAGAAGAATATATTTTCAATGATGAAGATGTGGGTTGGGTATCATATGTATACAAAGGACGAAAATTTGAAATAGATAAAAATGAGAACTTGTGGATAACTAATTGTCATAATATATTGAAAGAAAAAATTAATGATTCATATATTAATGTTGTTGCAGAAAGTAATATAGATTTCACTTTGACTGATGAAGAAGTATTTGAAATTTATTTAGACAAAACTAACCAATATTATAGAAGTATAATGACAAGTAGTTATTTGACGGAAAAAACAATGTGGCCAATTTATCTAAAAAAACCATTTTTTATTTTTGGTGGATATGGTAGTTTAGATGCATTAAAAAACTATGGATTTAAAACGTTTGATAAAATATTTGATGAATCGTATCAATATGAGCTTCATTTATATACAAAAGTAGAAATGATAGTGAATCAATTAATTGAGTTAAATAAAAAATCAAAAAGTGAAATAAAGAGTATGATAGATTCAGTTCAAGATATACTAAACCACAATCAGAAATTATTAGTTAGTAATGCAAAAGATAATGCAAATTTAATTCGTAGTTATATTCATGAGAATATTGGGAGTATTTTAAATGTATGATATATGGCTAAGATTGGAAAAAAATCAAGAACATTTTTTAGATAAAGAAAATATAAAAAGATATTTATTAGGGAAGATATGAGTAAACAAATGTTAATCATAGGTTCTAATGGTGGAGTTGGAAAAGAATGTGTAAAATATTTTTCAACAATGTATGATGTTGTTTCAATTTCAAGAGAACAGGGTGATTTAAGAGATAAAGATTTTTTACAAACATTAGTGGATAAATATAATCCAAGTGTTGTATTGAATTGTGCTGGAGTCTATGAAAAAGAGTTTTATGAAACTTTTGAAATCAATTTTATATCTGTTTCTTTTTTAACAATGGAGTTTTATAAAAAAATGGAAAGTGGACATATTATTAATATATGTAGCTCAGCTGCAAATTCAAGTGGATGGCCAGGTATAGATTATGATAGACTAACTTATAATGTTTCTAAGTCATCTCTTAAAAAGTTTAGTAATATGTTACAATCTTCTAAAAATAATTCTGTAAAGGTTACAACTTTAGAACCAGCACAAATAAATACAAAAATGTTAAAACATAAATCTAAAAATATTATTCCAATAGAACCATTTTATATAGTAGAAGTTATTCATTGGATATTAAATCAGCCCGATAGTGTAATTATCAGTAGTATGGAAATTCAAAATGATAGTAGATTATAACGATTTAGAAGTTTGTCAAATAGAATTAACTACTGAATGTGGTGCAGGATGTCCACAATGCCCAAGAAATGTTCATGGGGGTAAAACAGTTGAAGATTTACCAATATGTGAATTGTCGTTAGATGATATTAAGAATATATTTCCAATAGAATTAGTTCAGAGATTAAGGTTGGTTTTCTTCTGTGGAACTTATGGTGATCCGATTTGGGCAAGAGATATATTACCAGTAATAAAGTGGTTAAGAGAAGTAAATCCAGATTTGGAAATTGGATTAAATACTAATGGTTCTGCGAGAACTGAAGAATGGTGGAGTGAGATGGCAGATGTTCTTGGCGATAGTGGTTATGTTGTTTTTAGTATTGATGGAGACGAAGATACTAATCATATTTACAGAAGATATACAGATTACAATAAAATTATTAGAAATGCTAAAGCCTTTATAAAAAGTGGTGGAGAGGCAATATGGGAATTTCTTGTGTTTAGACACAATGAGCACCAAGTAGAGGATATAGAAAAATTTTCCAAAGAACTTGGATTTAAAACATTTACTTCTAAAAAGACTGGAAGATTTTTGACAAAGGATCACACTATTATTCAGAAACAAGAAGTTTTAAGTAAAAAGGGCGAAGTTGAATATTATTTAGAAAAACCTAAAAATCCAGAATATAGAAATATTTCATTAGAGAAGATAGATAAACTTATTGAGGAACATACTACATTTGACGAGTATTTAGATCAAGTTCCTATTAAATGTCTCGTCAAACAAAAGAAAGAATTATATTTATCGGCAGATGGACTTATAGTTCCTTGTGGGTGGTTGGCAGACAGAATGTATGGACTTCATACGGAGAGCAAGTCGTCAATTCAATTTTGGGATTTAATTAATAAGATTGGTGGGAAGTATGAATTAGATGCGAGAATACATTCTATAAAAGAAATAGTAGAGGGTGATTTATTTAGAAAGGTTAGTGAATCTTGGGTTAAAGATTCAATTAAAGATGGTAAAATGGAACGGTGTGCAGTAGTATGTGGTCAAGATTTGGATATACTCAAAAATCAAGCTGTAAAAATATATAGATATGAGAGTTATGATAAAAAATGAACTTATTAGAAAAATTTAAAAAAATACCTAAAAAGTATAAAACAGAAATAATTAATCTTATTCATAATGAAGAAAACATTTTATTAAGTCCATCCGAAGAGAAATTAATATTTAATCATTCTGCAGAATCAATGGAAAGATTTGAGTACAATCTTCTTTCAGAATTATTGGAACATGGAAATTTTACAAAAGATGAGTGGGTATTAATTGATAGTAATTTTAAATTAGATTTTAAAAATGTTATACATACCGATGCACAATTTTATAGAACTAAAAATCATTTATTTAATAGTGAAAATATTGATTTTTTTCCATTTGGTGATGAACAAATATCAGAATTGAAATCACATAAAAGAAATAAATTATTTTTATCGTATAATGG
>Ga0187833_10003589_pt1 | contig 15661 bp, 14 predicted proteins | sample ETNtaG_37_FD_167968 | JGI IMG/M metagenome (GOLD analysis project Ga0187833, IMG submission 167968) | Marine microbial and viral communities from oxygen minimum zone, Eastern Pacific Ocean - ETNP2014_SV_400_PacBio MetaG (Illumina Assembly) | ecosystem: Environmental > Aquatic > Marine > Hypoxic...
GTCATTTATGCATGCGTTGAGCTCGGTGATGGAACAAGTGTTATCCCGGCATACGCATTTCTGCGGTTCCATGTATATTGCAGGACAGAGTATTCCGCTACAGTCAGGCCTCCCGATGAACAGTTGTCGGTTGATGCACTTCGCCTGCAGACCACAGCAGTCCGTCTGTAGATGGCAGTCCGATTGGGTCGAACAGAACCGCTCGTCCTGCACGACGAGGGTCTCGCACTGGTTCTCCCTGCAGACTCCAACATAGCGTTCATTGGGTGGGGATATGCAGTCGCACTGCAGGAGGCAGAACCTGTCCTGCAAGTGATACTTGTTCACATAAGTCGGTTTCCCACACTCACAGCAGGACCGCTGCCTGACGCACTGATCGTTCACCTCGCAGAAGGAAGGTTCGATGAACTGGGCGTCGATGAGGTTCGATGAACACGTGACCGAAGTCACGTGCACGTCGATGAGCCCCAGTACTTGTGGTGAGATGAATTCAACGTCAGCGTACTGGATCCCATCTTTCGTCTGGTTCGCCGCGACAGCTCTGTTCAGCCGCTCGATGCGGACCTGGCTGAGACATGTGACGATCGTCACTAGCTTCGCAGCGCCACCAATAGAGGACTTGACATCGGATCGTGGATCGAAGTACGTCGTCTTGAGGAATGCATCGTCGTCACCGAGCTTGATGAGCGATGTGTACGCTTGCTCAGCGTTCCCATCCGAGTTCTTACAGGTAATGACATGCTTGGTAACAGCTCCCTCTAATGATTCGATACCCTGCACAAGCCCGATATTGCCTATGCACACGTCCTGGCTACACTTCCCATCGTGTGCAATCTTTACTCCAGCGCAATCAGCGTTGCACTCGTTCGAATACGTCTTCCCATTGACACCGCAAACGGGTTTGTAGATCTTGGGACACACGCAAATCTTGTTCTGGTTGACGCACTTCCCTTGTATGCAGGCACAGGAGTAGCGCACGGGGCAGAACTGTGCACATTCCATCAATGGACGTAACGGGTCCGTGTCCTTGGGGCGTGAACTACACTTACAGCCGCATGCAGAGAATCCGCACTCCGAATCCTCTGTGCATTCAAGGTCAATGTTAAACGTCCTCGATAGCACTGAGATGTCGTCCCCGATAATATTGCTCAGCTTCTCCTGCCCGAGCCGGTCGAGCCCGTCCCTGACCACATGAAGGTCCCCTACGACTGTCTTTGCGGTCTTCGTGTACCGTACGAGGGTGTCGCTGCATTCCTGCGCTTTGCACTTGAGTACCGGTCCGAAGGGTATGGCCTTGACATCCTTGATACGTACACGTGTGACCTTCATCGTCTCAATATCCATGTCCACAAGAATCGTCCCGTAGATCCCACAATCGCTCTTGCACCGTCCACCATACCTCACATCAACACCTGCGCATCTTGCGAGGCATGGATTCGCGTATGTGATCCAGTCCTCGCCACATACTGGTTTCTCATCTGTGGGACACAAGCAATCATCACAGATTCTCATCCTCTTGGAGAACAATCCTTTGAGCTCATCCTTTTTCACTGGAAGACGGCATCGGCCCTCGATGGGTATGAATCCGAGAGAGACGGTTCCATCTTTGACGAACGGGGGCGCATAGACCTTATACAGCTCCGCATCGAGGAGGTTGTCAGCGATCGGTCCAAGCTTCGGATGGCCTAAGGCAGTTGTAGTGATGTTCTGCATGAGTGCCTCGTCCACCTTCGATACCTTTGGGAGATCGAGAGGTGCCTTCTCTAGGAGAGAGCTGCGTTGCTTCCTGAAGGAGAGGGTCAGGACCTCGATCGTATCTTGATGGATGGCCACCGTGATCCGGATGAACACGTGGACGTCCCCATCCATTCGAAGTCGATAGTATACGTTGACTGTACGCTGTTCTCCGGTAGACGTCCGTCGTGATATGGTCCGCGATACCCGGGGCTTCAGGTCATCGACCGGGATACCCTGGGAGCCAAGACCCTCGAAGAACGCCTGCACGAGCGAGTTCTGGCCTACATTGTCCAGGAGTGCTGCCTCATCGGAATCGTTCATGAGCCCGAATGATACATCTCGTGCGACCACTGTGCTCCGAACCGGCTCAATGACATCCAAGAGGCTCACTGCGCTCGTGAGTGTAGTGCACAACACCAGCGCTAGAATTACAGCTCTTACTCTAGTGGTGATTATACCAACCATTACCAGTCCCCAATATGGTATGACCGTTCCGGTTCAAGTAGATTGGTGTGGACGGTACGAGAAGTGGATTGGACGGTGCGGAGCGATCCGTTCGCTGGTTTCACCGACGATATTCCCTAGCGAGGGTCACCCTGACGTGCTTCCCTTCTTTTATCCGCTCAAGTATGCCCCGTATCTCGAGCTCTCTGGCGATGTTCGATACCGTGGATGTGGAGAGCCCTGTCCTACGTCCGATGGTGACTTGGCTAAGCGGACCCGTCTCCTCCCATAGAAGGTCGACGATGAGCCGCTCTCGTTCATTGAGTATCGAGTACACCCGTTGTAACGGACCGCCGGCGCGCCATACACGGGGTACTATGATTAGAATGAACAACGCTGCCACAAAAAGGACCAGTTCGTAGGGTACCGGTGTCCAAGAGGTAATCGACGGGACCGCAGCGGATGATGCTACAGGACGTGAGGTCCCGGTCGGGGGCGTCGTCGCGTGCGGAGTTGTGGGTGTATTCGAAGGTACTGGCACTAATGGTTCATCACGAACACGTGTCATGTACCCAAGCCCTATCGCGAAACGGTCGCCTTCAAGCTCGTCCCACCGAACGCTCAATGAACCGTTGATGTCCGATATGCGCGTTGGTGGAGTATCACTCGTCACGCTCTCCATAGCGGCACCCTCGGGGAGCGAAACTACGACAGTCGAACCCCCTACCACGGGGATGGTAGTGGAGAACGTCCAGGACGCGCCCTGTTTCGTGGTCGGTTGAACAGTGTCATACTCGATCCAGAGCACACGGTGCTCGCCGTAAACCAAAGGTGAGTCCAGTGAGAGTATGGCCACATTCCCGGATGGAAGGGGTTCGATGACCACTGGCACGGCCGAGGCAGCGGTATGATCGAATGCAATGAGACCCTCATCATCCACATCCCACGGGACGGTGAAGATTATGTCCGAAAGTATTTCGTCCGGAGCGGCCACTGTGACGTTCGCGACCTGTATGACATGCACCATGCCGTCGGGATGGATAATGAGCTCCCAGTCCATGCGGACGACGGTCTCGCTCGCAAGGACAGGAGTCGCCAACAGAAGACCCAATACGGTGACAAGGCACATGGCACGAAAATAATCCACAATGCCCACAATCACCGCCATCGGCTCTCCTTTACGCATCATCATTATCAGCTTTTCCCCCGGCCACGTCACCGCCCCTGATACATGCGATAGTTGGAGTAGTATGACTGTCTCGGGTAGTAATAGGCAGGACGTTGTGCTTCGTAGGTCGCTCCAGGCATGGAAACTGCTGCGGCCGTGCTCGATCGTCCCTTACCCGTCGCATGCATACGTCGTGCAGCGACTCCCAGTATAAGTAAAGCGCTGACCACGATGATGGCAACAAGCGGTACTCCGCTCATCATACCTGCTCCTGTATCACCTGTTGCGCTCTCATCGAGGACAGTGATGGTGAACGATAGTACAAGCGACCTCGCTCCGTAGGTCGCCCGAACGTTCACGGCTCCCTTGACCACTCCTGTGGTAGCATTTTCACCTGCCTCGACCACCATCTCCACCGTCACGCTCTCACCGGGAGGAACCTCTATCGCTGCGTTCTCCAATGACACCATCCCACGAACATCTCCCGAAAGCAAGATGGACGCGCTCACCGCTTCATCGCCCGTGTTCTTAAGATCGAACGAGATACGCTCACTATCGCCTTTGAGAACGCTCACCGTGATATCATTGAGGTCTGTCGTGAGCCATCCGCGCGCCCTGATTGATGCTATGCACGCCCTTTTCTCAGAGTCACAGGTCATCCCTTCAGGGCAACGACAGTCCACCGAGTTCTTGCAGTCCTCCCCGACCCCCTTGGAGCAGTCTCCGTCACCCCGACAGTCATCGGCGGAACAGTCAGGGCAGCCGGCCGCGCACTCTCCCCCATCCTTGTCACATGAACCATCGCCACATTCCCCACTGAAACAACCCTTGTCGGTTGCAAACACGTTCCCTGGATCACAGGTCCATCCTTCCGGACAGGCGCACTGCTCTGGTGTGTTAGTACAATTCTCTTTGGCTGCAAGGTTGCATCGGGTGTCCTCATGACAGTCAAGCCAGGTACACTCCGAACATCCGAGCTCGCATTCGTGAAGTGCGACGTCACAAACCGCATCATCACACCTGCGCTCGAAACAGCCCCGAGGATCGGCACGTGTATCGTTCGATTCACAAGAGTATCCTTCAGGGCATGCACACATGGTCGAGTTCATGCAGCTCTGGCCTTTGGTAGGATCGCAGCCATCGTCGGTGAGAACACATCCACGTGAGTCCGCTCGGGAATCCCCGATATCGCATGTACCACCCACACCACATGCGCAGGCATCTGACGTCTCGCACGTTGCTCCGTCCTCGATCGAACAGGTCGCTGACGGGGGTGAAGGCGTCGATGTTGCTACAGGAACTACCACGCTCCCGACAGGAGGCGTCCATTTGAGATGGAATGCCAGTTCGCGTTCGATTCCCACGAAAGTGATGCGCAATCCCGTCCCAAGGGTTATGTTGGGCTCTATGCCTATCGGATGGATGAGCAATAGGGAGGAAGCATTATAATCAACGATGACACGGTCATCGAAGGTCGCGAAATCGTCAGGAACACCTGAGGGCATGTCGAATCGGACCTCTCCAAGGGATCCCGTCGCGACAAGGCCGCTGAACAACCATCCTCCGCTCTCGTCCTCGAGCTCGATGGGCACATCATACTCAGTGGCCATCACCAGATAGTGATCAGGAAAGAGAGGTTCACGAAGCACAAGGGATGTCGTATATCCCTCGAGGAATGGTTCGACCGTCGCATTGAGAACACCCTCCAGATCGTAGGCGACGAGCGTTGCCTCCTCCATAGGGAACGGGACGGTTATGTCGGCGACGTCCAAGAAGCCTGAGCGCTCCGGAGAAGTGATGTTCACGACCTGGACCACATGGACAATCTTGTTGCCCGCGAGCTCGAATCCCCAGTCCGTCCGTACTGTCTCTGGACGAGCGGCTGATGATAACGTGAGCAGGAGTATTATAGCTAGGAACAAGAGCCGGTGTAGCGAGAGGGTCCATTTGACAGGATGTGGATCCCCCCACGAAAGTGGTGCGACCATGCTCCGGGTCACGGATTATCCCTTTAACGTATCACGGTGCAGAGATATAAACCAATGGTGTGAGGGTGATGGGGGCCGATTATCCGCGACGGCGTAATCTGACCTAGAGCTTGTCCAGAAGTTGCTGTTCCTTCTTCTTGAAGCTCTCGTCGCTCACAAGACCCTTATCATGGAGCTTCCGCAGCTTGGTCAACTTCGCTTCGACATCGTCCTTTCCCTTCTCTCCGGCCTTACTGTCCTCCTCGCTCGTGAGGTCCGCTCCACAATGTGGGCATGAGGACATCTTGCGCACGAACGTGGCACCGCAGTAGGAGCATCGGTTGGATCCCTTACCCGCTCCTGCCTTGGGGGTCGAGGCCGCCTTCTCGATGATACGCTCACGCTCTATGATCGTCTTTTCAACCACCCGGTGGCCCGTGGCAGCCTTTATGTTCGCTTTGAGGCATGAGACTACGTCGGCCGCAGTTTCGGTCTTGTTGCTTGTGAAGGACAGGCGGTCACCTGAATCCGTCACGATATTGACCACCTGGACGATCTTGTTGTTCTTTTGTTGCGAGATGAGGAAGGAATCGGCCAGATGCTTGTAGGACATGCGCCGCATCTTATCGTCCTCGACACGGTTGCGAAGGTAGAAGGCGCGGTCCGTACATACTACCATCGGTACCCGACGGGTGCCCCATAGGTTTGTGAAGGAATGGAGGATAAATACAAGTCCGATGAGCTGGGGGACACCGCGCGCGCCCAGAAAGATGAGCCCGATGAAGAGAAAGAGGAAGAAACGTGACCAGTTCCGTGATGTGATCTTGCGGGCGATCTCATACGTGACTGTTTCTCCCTGGATCACGCCTTCTACCAAACCCATAGTCATCTCTCCCCGAACGTCATCGTCGACCTACATGCTCAAGGTTTTAAGCATGTCGGAAGGTCGACAGGCCCCCTTGCTGACCCGGACCCAATCCTTCTGATAGTCACGGATATAGATGACAAATCCTTTCCATTATCGGTTCCAATAAGACCTATCACAGGGAACGGTGACCTTACTCGAGGTCTCTGAGTACCTCGTCCTTTATGTGCCGGTCACCCACACGCGAGCGCAACCGGGATTGACATCCGGAGCAGACTATAAAGAACGTCCTCTTACCTGGGAGTTTGACATGGGTACCCTGCACCTTTCCCCGGCGCTCTTTTACGGGGGCACTACAGACGGCACAGGTCTCAGTTGACGTGCTCCACTCCCCCTTGATCCTGCTCGTTCTGACGCCGCTTGCCCCACCAGCCCTCTTCGTCCTCATCACCATCGGAGCTCCCGAGGACGAAGAACGAATAGGTCAGCCAGATCACGGCAAAGACAGCAAAGAACTTGAGCGTTATCTCCAGTATGACAAGGATCTGACCCGTGGACAGCCCGAACACTATGGCCAGTACTAGTATGATTATGACAAGCTCGTCCACGAAGGTTCCGGTAAGCACGGGATTAAAGTCCACGAGCTTGTTTTTATCCTTTACGGTCATTCACGCTCCCGTGGAAGCACTGGCCATACATGTTCTCATCGAGCTCTGGGGATGCAAGCACCTGGATACAATGGAACATGTCGAGCAGACCCTCCGTCAGGCCGTGGACGATTGTGGCGCTACGCTCATGGACTTAACGACACGTAAGTACTCACCGCAAGGTGTGACCGCGGTCGCGATCATAGCGGAATCCCACATGTCGATCCACACCTGGCCCGAGCACGATTATGCTGCCATCGATATATTCACGTGCCGTGGTCTCGATCCATACCGTGCGCTCCCGGCGATAAAGGCGGCCTTCGAACCGGACCATGTGGAGATCATGGAGGTCAAGAGGGGCATCCGGGTATAGGAGCAAGCTAGTCGCCGACTATTGTGCGTTTTATACGGGTCAGGAGGCCCTCTGATGCTCTTACCGGAGCGGCCTCACCAAGTGCCTGGCGTACCATTCTCTCAAGTGTGGCGTCCTCAGGATTCCCCCTGTGTCCAAGGACCTCCCCTTCAGGGCAGTGGATGAGGATCGTAGGAACGCTCATGACCTTGAACGATTTCGCTCTCCGTGATCCGGCCCCAATACCGATGTCAGTATGGATGAAACGTACCTTGGTACCGAACTTCCGGGCAACCCTCTTTGCCGTTCGTACGGCACGGGGACAATGAGGACATGTCGGTGACGAGAACACCTCGACTATAACAGGATCGCTCTTTTCTTCATTCTCTTCGATCACCTTCGGGAGCCGATGATGTCGTTTTTTCCCCATGGTCAAACACCTGCTTACAGTCTACCGACGGGTTCCGAGCTGTCACGCCAGTCCGGCCCAGTGAACGTCATCAACTCTTTGCGGTACCAAGGCATGGCTATCTTGAGCGTGATGGGCGTGAGGATGGTCGTGGTGAACGCCATGAACACAAGGGTTGAGAATATAATATCCGGAAGAGGGTTCGTCGTGAGCTGTCTGCCCAGTTCGGCAATGACCAGTTCTACTGCGCCTCGTCCGTTCATACCCAGCCCTATCACTAGCGCCTCACGCCACGAGCTTCCAGAAATCCGAGCGGCGATGCCACATCCAACGACCTTGCCGAACACAGCGACAGCGATGATCGCGAGCGTGAAGGCGGGATTCTGGAAGAGCGCGGACCCTTCCACTTCGAGGGCGATGCGTACGAAGAAGAGGGGGACGAGGAATCCGAAGGCGAGGGGATGGACTATCTCCTCGAGCCTACGGGTATCGATGCCCTGCAGGCCGATAGAGTTCACCAGGAGGCCTGCGACATAGGCTCCGATGATGGGATGGACCCCGAAGTGTTCAGCGACGTACGCGAAGGAGAAACTTACGATAAGGCAGAACGTCAGGAGATTGTCAGGCGATTCACTAAGATTTCCCAACCGCTTCGTGAGCGGCGGAAGTAGGAATCCGGCGAGTATGGCGAATCCGAAGAAGAACATGACGCGAGCGAGTATGAACAGCAGCTCGATACCGTCCGGGAGCGTCCCTACGGCCACCATCGTGGAAAGGATGCTGAAGAACACGAGGCCGATAACATCGTCGAGAACTGCCGCACCCATGCCTATGCGACCGGCACGTGTCTCAATTTCCCCTTGATCGATGAGAATGCGAGCCTTCACTGCCACTGCGGTTATGGACAAAGCCACACCAACGAAGAGCGCGTGTACCGGATGAAAACCGAACCAAATGGTCACCTGGAATCCCATGAACATGGGGATGAATGCTCCGAAGATCGCGACAATGAATGCGGGGATAGATACATCCAAGAGGTCCTCCGGTTTCATGTGAAGCCCTGCGAGGTACATCAGGAAGATTATACCTACATCAGCGAACGCATCCAACGCATCCGATACTTCGATCAGGTTGAGGAAGGCCTTCCCGATGAAGAATCCTACCATGAGCTCGCCGACGATCCGTGGCTGGCCCAACCTCTGGGCGATGCTCCCGCCAAGTCGTGCGAATCCCAGCACCACTATGAGCTCGAAGAGGATTGCCTGCATTACATGCACTTCCGGACCACATAGCGAATAATCGTCCGCTTGTTGTCCCAGTAGGTTGGACCCTGTTCAATGTTTTAATACTTACCCAGACCGTGCGTTGATAAGGTGCTTCTAGCTCTCATGCCATGCGGGCTCGGTGTGGGCGAACCGCTCCTCATTATACCAGGGCAACGCCCGTTTCAGGGTGATCGGAGTGAGCAGGGTCGTTGTGAACGCCATTATCACCAGTGTCGAGAAGATGACATCGGGTAGAGGATTGGTCGCCAACTGTCTGCCGAACTGGGCGATCACGAGCTCCACGGCACCACGTCCGTTCATTCCAAGACCGATCACGACTGCTTCGCGTCTGGAGCTCCCCGTTAGGAGCGCTGCCACGCCACAGCCTATCACTTTTCCGATGATAGCTACCGCGATGATCGCTAGGACGAAGGATGCATTTTGGAATATGGCGCTCGCATCTACATCAAGCGCGATCCTCACGAAGAAGAGCGGTCCCAGGAACCCGAAAGCTACGGGAGTGAACATATCAAGGACCTGTTTGGTATCGATACCCCGCATCCCGAGCGACTTCACGAGAAGACCTGCGATATAGGCACCGATCATGGGGTGAAGTCCGAACTCTTCGGCGGCGTACGCAAAGGAGAAGCTCACGACCAGACAGAATGTGAACAGGGCGTCCTTTGTATCGGCGATCTCTCGTATCCTTGGTGATAGATAAGGCAGAAAGTATCCTGCCAACACGGCGAATCCGAAGAAGAACATGACATGGACGAGAATGTTGAGGAGCGCCCCTCCAGTCGGGAGCACGCCATCGACAGCAAGTGACGACAGGATAGCGAAGAACACCAATCCGATGACATCGTCCAACACGGCCGCTCCCATGATGACCTTCCCGACCCTCGACTCTAGACCTCCGAGGTCCATGAGGATACGCGCCTTGACCGCGACTGCGGTTATAGAGAGCCCAACGCCGACGAACAACGCGTGGACGGGATCGAATCCGAACCAGATGGTCACCTCGTATCCGAGGACCATCGGTACGAACGCTCCGAAAATGGCAATGAGGAAGGCCGGTATTGAGACGTCCAGAAGCTCCTGTGGCTTCATGTGGAGGCCAGCGAGGTACATCAGGAAGATTATCCCTAGGTTCGATAGAATGTCCAGTGCCGCATCCGGTTGGATTATGTCCAACCAAGCCTTGCCCAGGACGAAACCAGTGAGGAGCTCACCAACGACGCGGGGCTGGCCAAGTCGTTCTACGAGACTTCCGCCCACCCTAGCCAGACCAAGGATGAGGATGAGTTCGATAAGTACGTCCATCGGGCTCGCTCTCTTCTCCGGTTTGAATACTCTTCACTCGGGTGTGAACTTTGGGACGTCCATCATAATTATAAGTTGTATATGAGGAGCAGGTTCACTCCAATTGCTCTTCATCGTTTCTTCCAAAGCGCCTGTTATAGAAGCTCACTGCACGAGACCAAAGGACATCGAGCACACCCTTCCTGCTTCGCCATGTTGACGGGTATACGATGAAAAGCAAGGACAAAAAGCGGTTGAGCTCTTGCTCGAGCTCTTCGTCCTTCACTGAGAGAACGAGGAATGCGCAGTCCTCCAGCTCGCGAAGATAGATCGTATACCATAGCTCATCGTGAGTGAAGACGCGAGTATACTTATGGAAGAAGCCCTTTACTGCCCGATCCCAAGAGTAGAGGAATGATCCGGGTTCAAGGTCGGTTGTCAAGGCCGCGATCTCGCTCTCAAAATCCAAGCGCCGTGGGATATCGCTCCATTGAACGGACTTCAGTTCGTTGTGCAGGTCCTTATCACCATGGACCGCGGCGTAATCGAGGAGTCTTTCAAGGAGTTCGTCCGCGATGTCGAAGATCGGCCCAGTTCCAGCATCTGCGTGGAGACGTCGCTCCTTTGCGAACGCATTAGGTCTGATGAGGCCTCTCTGGGCGAGCGGTGACAGAGCTGTGATCAGATGAGCGTAGAGAGCCGATGGATCGTATCTCCCTGCACCAGGGACCGCGTTACCGAGTCGGATTAGCTTGCCTTTCATCATCGACTCGAACAGAACCCTGAACCGGGAGATGGCCTGCCGATCACCGAGAACATCAATCCCCATAGCACATCACGCGCGGTCCGTTCCTGTTCGAGCATGGCGGAGCATCATTCCGGTTCAGCTCTTAGATATACTGTCGTCTTCGTTTCTCCATCACATTATCTACCGTGATGGTCGGCTGTGTCTCCGTGCTGGTGATGACATAGCTAGCGGTCGCCGAACCGATCTTGGCCGCTTCGACAGGGTCCCCGGACCGCACGAGAGATGTGAGGAAGCCGGCTGTGAACGAGTCCCCTGCACCGGTGGGATCCACGACCTGCAGCTCGATGGCCGGGACTATAACATCCTCCCCTTCCCGTGTTATAACGCGTGATCCGTCCTTTCCCAGTGTGAGGACAAGAATGTCGAGGTCCGCCCATCCCTGCACGTCCTGAGGGGCTTCGAGCCCGAAGAGCTCCAGCATGTACTCGAGTTCTGCCTCGTTGAGGAAGAGTATATCCGTCCCCTTGAGGATGCGCCTGAGGTGGAGCTTGTCCATCTCGTCGATGCCGTAACCAGGATTGTAGGATACCTTCGTACGTAGATCTCGACATTCTCGTACGATGCGGTACTGAAGGGTCGGGAAGTTACGGCACATGTGGACTATGTCGAACTTGGATAAGTAGTCTCGCGGGATGCGCATCCCATCGAGCTCCCGGCTTGAACCCGGATAGAAGAATGAGACCTGGTCGTTTCCCTTGCTGAATATGAACACAGAGGTCGTGTTCAACTCGCTCTTACCAAGGTAGGTGAGGTCAAGTTTCATCTTCTTCAGCCGGTCCATGTACCCTTCGGGGAAATCATGACCTATCACAGATGCGAAACCGACATTGTCCCCCAGCATGCGAGCGACCACTGCTGTGTTCGCGGCACTGCCACCAAAGGCCTTCGTGAAGTTATTGACCTCTGCGTTGGTGCTGACCTCCGGGAAATGGCTGACGATACCGAGGGAGTCCACGGCGATATCACCAACAACGAGAATGCTCATAGCATTCCCTCCTTAAGGACCTGCCTCAAAGGGATATTGAGCTTTCTGGCCACCTTACAGGCGTCCTCATATTCAAGCTTGCTAATGACCTCTCGACCATTCTCGATCCCGGTCTTCAGTGTGATGCGTTCCCCCATCACAGAAACCTCTTCGAACCGACGCTCGACCTTTCTGCGGTGGACGGGCCACCAGCGTACCCCAAGTGTCCCGAGCTCGGCAATGAGGATGTCACAAACCCGGTCAAGGAGCGAGCCCGCACAGAGCACGGTGACGGTGACACCGGGGCGGCCCTTCTTCATGGTGACCGGTGTGAACGTCACGTCGGAGGATCCTGCCTCAAGGAGACGGTCCATTGTATACCCGAGCACTTCGCCCGTGACATCGTCCACGGTCGTCTGTACCTGGACATCATGTCCCCCATCGGCTTTATTCTCCGATTCGACGCTCATGGCGAACCCTCCCTTCTTCGGTGTGCGATGCAGACCTTGCGTGCGAACACTGCTGCCCCGAAACCATTATCTACGTTGACAACAGCAAGGCCTGGCGCACATGAAGAGAGCATCGATAGCAGAGTGGTCATGCCACCGAGGTTGGCACCGTACCCGATCGATGTAGGAACACCGATGACGGGAACGTCAACGAGCCCGGCCACGAGCGAGGGGAGTGCACCCTCCATCCCGGCCACGACCACGATACAATCGACCTTCTCATCCACCATCGACTTGATGCAAGGCACAAGTCTGTGCACTCCCGCAACACCAACATCGTTGAACATGACAACCTTCAAACCGAGCTCCCGAGCAATGAATGCACATTCTGCTGCGATAGGGATGTCCGAGGTGCCCGCAGTGAGGACCGCTACGGTCCCCTCCATGGTCTCGTTACGCATGAGCCCTTTACGACGGGCCACAAGAGCCCGTGCATCATCGTCGTACTCGACATCAGCGTCCTTGAGTAGGGGCAAGAGGGCGTCACGAGACTCAGGAGAAAGACGGGTAATTATGACCTTACCCCGCTGTCCGAGCATAGCTGTCACGATATCTCCAAGCTCATGGAGCCTCTTTCCCTCACCGTACACGACCTCCGGCACTCCACATCTTGCTTCCCTGTTCAGATCGATACGAGCAAGCGAACCGACGGAGAGCACGCTCAGTTCCTGCATGGCATCGACTGCCTCCTCTCGGGATATGGAGCCATTACGGTAGGAATCAAGGACCTCCTCGGGGGTCGTCAGCCCCTCCGGGCCGGTATCCCTCGAGGTCGATGGCGACATGGGAGAAACCCAGTGACTTCAGTTCTTTAACTGTTTCGGTGAGGGCTGTGTCGTAGTCTTCAGACATGATGCGCTCGAGTGTTCTCGTATCGAGCTCTATGCGGGCACCACGGCCTTGTGATCTGACCCGCGCCTGAATAGCTCCCAGCCGGTCCCTCACGATACATTCTGCTTGTGATACACGCTGAAGCCCCTCGACAGTGATCAGTTCACCATGGGGGAAACGGGAGGACAGGCAAGCTGATGATGGTTTATCGGCCACAGGGAGCCTGTAGGTCCGCGCGAGCTCACGCACATCGGCCTTCCCGATACCGAGCTCCAAGAACGGACTGCGCACACCTGCCTCTCGAATAGCCCGTAGACCCGGTCGGTCCTCGCTCTCGGCTTCGGTGATGGTGGTCGCCTCCAGCACACTGTCCAGACCCTCTTCGCGAGCGATATCCTTAAGCTGGAATGCTAATGACCGTTTGCATAGGTAGCATCGATCAGGACCGTTCTCGGCATAACCAGGGATGTCAAGTTCCTGTGTCTTCCTGGTCACGTGCCGAATACCAAGTAGGCCCACAATAGTCCGGGCGTCCTCCCGGTCACGTAAAGGCAATGTCTCCGATAATGCCGTCGCCGCCACAGCGTCCTTACCGAGCACATCGAATGCCACTGCTGCCAAGACGGAGGAGTCCACTCCACCTGATAGTGCCACTAGCACAGAACCACATCCTTCAAGGTATTCACGTAAAGCCTCAAGCTTCTGCTTTAGATCACGGTCCTGAGCCGGACCCACTTTGGATTCGTTCAACTTCAATGCTCTCCCACCCATAGAGACGGCCATCAGTGGATGTAAGGCTGCCGCATAAAAACCTTTTCACAGGCAGGTCCAATATCCTGTCATTGAAGGATGATAAAAGAAGGGGGGAATGAAGGGGCGGGTGACACTTGGGGGAGGAAGGAGACCCACCGGGGTTCCGCTCACACCGCCCCTTCTCGTACGTCGCAACAGACTCTATGACCGTGCACGTACAAAATACTTTTGTAATGATTCTCCATATTTTCTATACAATCAGGTCTAGGATGCAAATAGTCCTAGTGGTAGTCCAATAATTACATGCTCTCGGCTTATCTGAAGGCTCCTTACAGCTCGATACCGAAGAAATCAACGACCTTCTTGAGCTCCTGCTCCACATTAGTAAGGACACCTTCCAGGTCTGCGCGTTCCATGCTCCCCTGTTGAACTGCGGTCAGACTGTTAGCGCTCTCGTTAGAAATATTCTTGATGCGTGCTTGTAGAGCTTCAAGGGATTGGAGCCTCTTACCATCAGCGAACTTCTTCTTCGATTCGATGAACAGATCAAGAGACTCAGCATGTTCCTGCATCTTGGCTACTCGGTCACGATGCTCGAATCCGAGCGTTATGTCTTTCGAACCGATATCGTCAGCCATGATCTCCGTAGAGGCTGAAGCCATGACGTTGCCCAGGATTCCCGTGAGTGCGGGTGGCTGCTCCTCCTCCAGCGGTGCCTCCTCTACCTCTCCACCGAAGATATCATCCTCCTCACCACCGAGAAGGTCGTCATCACCACCAAATATATCCCCCTCTTCACCACCAAGAAGGTCGTCATCACTACCGAACAGGTCATCCCCTCCGCCAAGTGGGTCTTCACCTGCCGGAGCTGTGGCAGCAGTCGCTTCAACGGCCGGCGCGGGCTCCGTCCCGGGCAACGCACTCTCGTCCCCGAGAATGTCGCCTTCGCCCGCTAATAGGTCCCCCTCACCACCGAGCAGATCATCACCTTCAGTTAGCGTCGGTTCAGGTCCAAGTATGACCTCCCCCTCAGAGCCTGTCCCCTCGGAATTCGCCTCTTCCTCATTCTTCTTGACCATGCGCCCCTTCATTTCCTCTATACGCTCCTTGATCTCATCACGCTTGACGATGATTGCGCCGATCAAAGCGATTACTAGGAGATAGGGCGCATACGCTCGGACCTTCCCCAGGGAGTTTGAATCATCACTGGTGCTAGGTGTAGAGGGCTCAGTGATTGATTTCGCCACCCCGGTCTCCATCTTTATATCCTGAACTGTCGCATACCACGCTTTCGGTTCCTTGGGGCTCCGACCTCCCTTGAGTGCGATGAGGCGGAACGTGACTGATGATGTGTTCAGGTCCGTGATCTCCTTCGTACCTGACGATCGTCCGGGTATGTTGTTCCCCCAGAGTGTCTTACCACCGTCGTCGACGAGCTCGAGATAGATGACATTGTTGTCGTAATTACAGGAGTATGTGAACGAGACGGACGAGAACAGTTTGCCTTCTGGAGTGCTTTGTTGCATAACCTCGACGTTTGCCCCCTCTCCCTACCCCATCACTACGCTCCCGCCCCTGCCCGGGCATAGTCGCACATCCACTGATACACCCAGAACTTGATCCTCGCTTGGTTGAGGATG
>Ga0187833_10003595_pt1 | contig 15639 bp, 20 predicted proteins | sample ETNtaG_37_FD_167968 | JGI IMG/M metagenome (GOLD analysis project Ga0187833, IMG submission 167968) | Marine microbial and viral communities from oxygen minimum zone, Eastern Pacific Ocean - ETNP2014_SV_400_PacBio MetaG (Illumina Assembly) | ecosystem: Environmental > Aquatic > Marine > Hypoxic...
TTCCTCTTTTTTCAATTTCAATTTTAAAACTAATATTTGCATCTGTACCTGTATTATCAATTCCAGGCAAAACAGTTACTTTTGCAACATTTTTTAGATTTATTTTTGTAACTTGTATTACATAATTCTCTTTTCCAATTGATTTAGAATATTTTAATTCAATTTTCAAATTTTGAGGAGCATATGTTAGCTCACTGATTTTACCATGATCAACACCACTAACATCAAATACTGCATAATCTGCCTTGATATCTTTTAATGAAATATAATCTTTCTCAGAAATATATATTTTTCCACTCTTTTGTAAAATCTTCAAACCATTATATTCTTTTTTAGCACCACTAATAAAAATTTCTACACCATATTCTTCAGGAGAAGGTTCATAAATTCCCTTAAATGAAATTTCTTTTGTTCCTCCATTCACAAAAACACTACGAGTTGAAATCTCAGAATTTGAAATTTCTAATCCATCTTTGCATTCAGAAAATTTATTTTTTGATTTTGGATATCTTTCTTCAAACTCTTGACACAATTCAACCATTTTCTTTTTCTGCTCTGCTGAATTTGCTAATTTTATTGAATCAAACAAAGCTCTTTCAGCAAAAGTTTCCTGTGAATCTTTGTTTTCTTTTTCATTTGGAAAACTATCAATAATTTTTCTATAATCAGACATTGCATTTTCATAATTTTGTTTTAGTTCTTTATTTTCCTTAAGAATTTTTTCATTATCTGTTGGTCCTGAAAGTCCAATAAATTTAATTATTGGTTTATTATTTCGAACTATACCTACAATAGTTGCTGCTTCCATAGAACTAAAATCAAATGTTCTATCAATACTTTTATCACCTTTTCCAAGATAATAACTTCCTAGAGGAGCTGCTCCTGTAATAGCGGCATTTGTAAAACCAGCTATAGTGCCATACAAAGCAAGCTCAAGCTTTGCAAGAGCATCTGCTACACCTATACCAGATTTATATTGATATGCATTCAAGAAGATTGAAAGAGATTTATAAGTTCCAGAATTTAAAAATTCTTCTTTAGTAGGTGCAGGACTAATAACAGGAACTATAAATTTTCCATCTTTGTTTTCTCCAATATATCCCAAAAAGATTCTTTTATCTTTAATTTCAGGAAACTCATCAATAATATCTCCTAAAGCATAAAAATCTTTTTTCCCATTAAATTCTATCTCTAATTTTGGACTAATCATCAATTCAAATGGATCAACACCTTCATCAGTTCTACACTGAATACTAACTTTTTGATTAATTCCTTGTTTTTCAATATTTCTAACAGTGCAAGAATTTTGTAAAAACTTTTCTTTTTCAGCAACTTCAACAATTTCCCCATTGATTTCTAATTTTGCTCTTGTATTGGGAGCTTCCAAACCATCAAGTCTTACCTTTAAATTAGCTAAGCAATAAAATCCAGGTAAATAAACTTGCGGAGATGTTTGTCCTTTTTTCAAGTTAAAAGTTGAAATTTTATTATTCTCATCAGAATAAATAGAAACAACAGCACCATCTGCTTCAATTGCTTCTGCTCTTAAAAATCCCTTACCATTCCAAAAACCATATTGTTTGTATTTTTGACTCCATTGATTATCATCAATTTCAGGAAGATAATAATTTGCTTTTCCTATTCCAAAAGCATTTTCAATATCATATTTTATCCTCGCTGTTAATTCCCCTTCAACAAAATTAGGCATTTCTGATTCTTTCTCTTGTTGTTTTAAAACAATAACAGCATAACCAATATTTTCTAAAATAGGTGAATTCAACAAAGTTTTCTGGCTTTTTACTGCAGCTCTTGCAGGATGAAAACCAACACCTGAAACTTCTTTTGGATATTGACCTTTAAATGACATGCTTTCAATTGTTTTAACATCTATCAAAGGATTTATTTTTGTTGCAGCAATCTGACAAAAAACAGGAACATTTTGCTCCTCAAGTAAATCACTTCTTACAACAGCAGGAGAACAACCAAAAGGATCAATTTGAAGAACAAAATCTTGTCCTTTCCCACACATGTCTGGATTAAAAGTTGGAAAAATATCAACCCCTTGACTTCTTAAATAATTAGTACTTATTCCAGGGGCACCAAACTGAGGATTTGATTTTGAAAATCCTTCTGCATGTATTAAAGAAATCATTAAAAATATTCCAAATACTAAAAAAGTTATTTTTTTATTTATCATTTAAAATTTATATTTAAACCCCTTTCATCAAATAAAATATAATTATTCTGCAATTTATCAACACTAGTTGGAGTTGGAAGTGATTGAGAATTTATTTCTATTGTATTTGAATCAGATAATTCAGATTCTAAAACATAATAGTTTTGTTTTCCTCCTCCAGATAATGCATTTGAAATAACTTGGGATGGAAATTCAGTAGTAAAACATTTTTCTTTTGTAAATCCAAAAAACCCGCCAACTCCTGACTGGGGAATCTCAATACATTGCTCTCTTTTAGTTGCCCCCAAGGTTAATGAAGAATTCTTATAAATTGAAACTTGAATTTCATACTGCCCTTCACTTAATTCAACTGTTTTTTGTTCTGGATAAACAATTGTTTTGATATCATCATCGGAAATAAAACTAACTGTGGCTTTTCCATTATAATCCATACTATTAAGTTTTAAATCAACATCTAACTCATAAAGTTTGTCTATTATTACATCAACTATCCCTTGTTCAACTATTGAATATTGATATTTAGTATCTTTATATCCTTGAGCTTTTACAATTATAGCTCCATTAATACATTGTGGAAATTCTCCTTTCAATACTCCTGAAGAACTTTTTCCTATATCGCATTTAGTTCCAAAACATTCATATGAAATTTCTGCATCAACAGAATTTAATTTAGTATCAAAAACATTTACTTGAATCTCTGTATTTTTTTGCCCACATAATTCTGGAATCTCTAATTCAAGAGCAGTAGTTTCTAAAGCTTCTCGAGGATTATTTCCTTGAATTACAACAGCCATAGGAAATTGAAAAATTTCGTTATCACTAAAAATTTGAACTAAAACAGGATATTTGAAACTATAAACAAAATGATATGGAACATAACAAAATCCTAAAATTCCCATTCCTTGTTGATTTCCTACAGGATTGGCAATTAAAATATCTCCTTCAGAAGGATTAACTTCAAAAGCATAAGGCCAATTTTTTGAATTTAAAAATCTAACATCTCCTTTAACAGAAATATCCTCAATAAAATATTTGTTCTCTTCTTTTTTCAAGAAGAAATCTCCGTCCTGTATTTTAAGCGCAAGAGTATTTGCTTCAACTGCTTCTTGCAATTTATTAAAAACATCATTAGCATTCCAGGTTAAAGGACTACATGTTAATTCAACACCATCAACAGGAGCATAAAGCCTCAAAGTATCAATCGCATAATCTTCTAAAAATAAAGTTTCTTGTTCATGTTCATAAATTTTTCTTGCAGAATCATAAAGCATTCCTAATTTTGAATCAACTGAAATTTTATGACTTCCTATTAAAATACTATCTTCTCCTCTACTTATATTCAAATTCATATCAAGAGAAACATCAACTTTATTTTCATTAATATTTACATCTACTTCAGCCTCATTAAAATTAATTTCAAATCCCTGATCATAATAATTATCAAACCTACACTCATTTATTTTTTCTTCAATAAAATTTCCAAGTTGTTCTTCCATATCTTTTTTAGAAGGAACTTGCTCTTTTTGTATATTATTTCCAGAAACATAATACCAATAAGGAACAGGATTTCCTAAAAAATCTAGTTGAGATGAAAAAGGCATATAATGACTTCCTGGCTGAAAATCTGGCAATTCCATATATCCTCCCTGACTTTCTAAAACACTTATCCCTACAAAAATTTCTTCTTCTAAACAAGATAAAAAAGTATTGTAAACAGGCTCGATACTTACAGGAATTTCTGCAAAAGTAAAAGATTCTTTAAAAACAAAAAAAAGAGTAACTGCACCAATAATAAAAACTGCAATTATAATAAATATAGTAATCTGCCCTCTACCATTCCCCTTTGTAATCATACAAAGATTATGGAAATTATCTATATAAAGTTTATTGGGAAAATTGATTAGCCAACTCTTTAAAATTCATAGTATTCTTTTTTTTAATACTTAAAACACTTAATCCCCCGATAATAATTAAAATCCCGCTAATAACCTTAAGCACATTATCAAAATTTGTTATATATTTTGGCAAAATATAAAATTCAAAAGAAGAATTTATCAAATAAATTCCTAAAACTAAACAAAGAATAAAAAATAAAAATTTTCCACCCTTCATTTTACATACCTCTTATTATAAATGAATGAAAATCCGCTTCCAAAATTACTTGGTTGATTTGCTTTCATTTTTTTAAAAGAGAAACAACATATTTAAATATTTTCTATTTAAGTAATATAAAAATAAACAAATTATTTTCAGGTCCCATAGTCCAGTGGCTAAGATACATCCCTGACTTGGATGAGACCCAAGTTCGATTCTTGGTGGGACCATAAGTTATATTTGTTATTAATACAAGAAACAAAAATATAACTTCATCAAAATATTGGACAAATCAGTTTAAATGAAAAGGGAAAATCGAAAAAAACCGCTAGGTTGTTTTCATGTTCGATTCTTGGTGGGACCATAAGTTATATTTGTTATTAATACAAGAAACAAAAATATAACTTCATCAAAATATTGGACAAATCAGTTTAAATGAAAAGGGAAAATCGAAAAAAACCGCTAGGTTGTTTTCATGTTCGATTCTTGGTGGGACCATTTAAAATTACCTTTAACAAGCTTTAAAAATAAACATTTTCTTTTCAAATCATGAAAATTCCAAAGAAAACAAATAGATACTGCCCATATTGTAAGAAAAAAACAGAGCAAAAGATAAAATTAGTATCTACAGGTGCAAAAAGAGGAACCTTAACAAGAGGTTCTAAATCAAGAGCAAAATTAAGAGGGCAAAGTAGAGGTATAGGAAATAAAGGGAAATATTCAAAACCAGCAGTATCAAAATTCAAAAGAAAATCAAAAACAACTAAAAAGACAAATATAATGTATACTTGCAATGAATGCAATAAATCAAAATACCAAAAGAAAGGTATAAGAGCAGGAAAACAATTACAAGAATAAAATGGCTAAAGAAAAAAGAAAAAAAAGATTTTTCGATGTTGAGATTCCTTTAATAAATAAAGAAACTCATTTGCAAGCATATGAACTTAAAGAATTAGAAGGAAGAATCATCAAATATGATTTAACAAGATTCCTTAAGGGAAAAAGTATGATAATTAAACTAAAAGTTAAAATCGATGGTGAAAAAGCAATTACAATTCCAATAGAAACAAAATTAATGCCTTATTTCTTAAAAAGAATGGTAAGGAAAGGAACAAATTATGTAGAAGATTCATTTTCAACAAAATGTAAAAATGCTCAAGTTAGAATAAAACCATTTCTTATAACAAGAAGAAAAGTTTCAAGAGCTGTTAGAAAAGCATTAAGAAACAAAGCTAAAGCTGAATTAATAGAATATATAAAAGATAAAGATACAGAAACTTTATTTGATGAAATTTTAAAAAATAATATACAAAAACAATTGAGTTTAAAACTTAAAAAAATATACCCTCTTTCTCTTTGTGAAATAAGAATTTTTAAGATTGAAAAATAATTTGAAAATACAGCACCGCTCAGTGTACCCCAGAATATTAAATTAAGGGGGAAAAAATCTGTTAAAAAAGAAGAATAAAAAATCTTTTAAACGAAACTTGTTCTATAAATTAATAAGTATGTGATTTCTATCAAGGTGCTAGAAAGAATCACCTTTCAGTGCTTTGAGGAAGTTGAAAAGAAACCAGAGGGTTTCTTTTAATGCCTACATAGCTCAGTGGTAGAGCATCGGTTTTGTAAACCGGGGGTCGGGGGTTCAAATCCCTCTGTAGGCTTTTAAAAAAATGATATGGCAAGACATTATAATTACCATAACAATAATAGCATTTAGTTATGCATTACTCCCTCAAATTTATCAAGGATTTAAACAAAAAAAAGGATTTATAAATTTGCAAACATCAGTAATTACAGCATTAGGAATGTATGTTCTTACTTTTGTATATTTTACATTAAAACTATATTTTTCCACAATAATGGCTTTCATAACAGGAACTTTATGGGCAATTTTATTTGCTCAAAAATTATCTTATAAATAATTACCTTTTTTCAATAGTATGTTGACATTCAGAACATCTCCATTTTTCAAAAACATCTTCTTTATATGAAAAAGGCAACAAATAACCTTTACCACATTTAGGACATTTTGGAAAAATACATCTATCTTCCATTTTCCACCTCCATTATTTCAGTTTAACAGCTGTACCATAAGCTAACATTTCTGATGCTCCTTGCATTACCATTGAAGTCATAAACCTCACCCCAATAATTGCATCTGCACCTAATGTAATTGCCTGATTAACCATTCTGTTATAAGCTTCATCTCTTGCATTAGAAGTCATTTCAGTATATGTTTTTATTTCACCACCAATAAAATTCTTAAATCCAGCTCCAATATCTCTTCCAATATTTCTAGCTCTAACTGTTGAACCTTTCACAACTCCTAAAACTTTTATAATTTTTTTCTCAGGAACCTCATTTCCTGTTGTAACAATTATCTCTGTCATTATTTTTTACTTCTCCTACTTTTAATTTTCTCTATTCTATCTTCATTTTTATTTAAAAGAATAATAGTTCCTATTATTAAAATAACTATGCTATAAATTAAAAATGCAAACGATATAAAAAAAGAAACTATAATTAAAACTAATCCGACAAAAATCATTACTCCCCCTGTTATTGTCCTGCTTATAAAATTCATGGAAAAATAAATTATATTAAGTTAATAAATTTATTTGTTATCTTCTCTAAATTGCATTAATAATAAAGGTAATTTTTTGTAAAGCCAAATATTGAATTTTAAAAATTCTCTTGTTTCATCTTCAATATATTCTATTATTTTTCCATATTCATGATTATTATATAACATAGGAACACTACTTCCTTCTGATTTCTTTTCGGTTAATTTATCCAAACCAGAACCTTTGAATTCTCCTTTATTCATTAATATCCCTATAACTCTCAAATCAATAAAAGGATTCTTTAAAATATTAATTGAAGGCAATCCATTTATTTTAGTTCTTTCTTTTAAAAAACTATGTTCAAAATTCAGATTATATCCAACAGGAATAAAACTAAATGGATAATTATCTAAAACATGTGTATCAGATAAAAATTTATTGATAATTTCTTTTTCAGAAGATTCCCATTCTTTTAGTATTTTTAATTCACCTATTGGCTCCCCTGTATTTCTGTCAAGCTCTTGATATTGAATTGTAAGTATCTTGTCTTTTTTGGAATCTAATCCAGTTGTTTCCATATCAAAATAAAAATTTACCATTTTATTGTTTTATAATTTTTAATAAAAACTATCCACTACTTTCAACATCGCCATGATATTTATGATAAACAGGACATGTCTTATGAGATTCATAATTACAAGGTTTATAATCTATAGGACCCCTAGGAAAAGCTTCATAAGGATTAAACTGTAACTTACAATTCCACTCACCAATACCAAAACCATTCCCTAGTCCCATCCATTCAATTTCAGAGCAATCACCATCTTGACTTTCTGGATTAAGATCAAGTAATTTCGCAATTCCTCTAAAATCCATAGAAGATTCTTCTAAATTCCCTGCCATAAAGAAATAAATATTTTAATATTAATAAACATTATTATAATAAACAAATATTAATTATTTTTAATCAATTCAGCTTTTCCATCTTCAATAAGAATTTTAGCAATTTCTTTTGGAATATTTGCAGTTTGCCCTTTTTCAAAACCACCCATTTTCTCACCATTTAAATTAATAAACTCTCCAACATCTTCTTTAAAAATAATTGATTCAACTTTTTGTTTGCTTTTTCCATTAAAAAATTCATTGACTTTTTTATCAGTAAATTCAACACATTTCATTAATTCATCAAAAAGCTTTTTTTCAAAATCAAGCATATTATCAAAATCTCTTTTTGAAATTCCTGTTTCAGAAGCAATTAAAACCAAATTTAAAATTTTCTTTTTCCTAACCCTTATCAATACTTTAATAAGAGTTATAGCATTTTCAAGTTGTTTTCTCGTCTTTGTAATAACATCAGAAAAATTCTCGTCTTTTTTTGAAGCAATTTCTTTTTTCTCTTTTAGATAATTAACAGCATTATTAATAAAATTCTCGGGAAGTTTTTTCAAATTTTCAGAATATCTTTCATCTCTAGTAATATTATCAATATCTTTGTAAGTTATCATATAAAATAAAATAGGGAAGTGTTTTTAATAATTACTATTTAAAATCAGATATAATTTTAATAAGTCGAATAACCTCTAACATCTTCAGGTAATCCCTCATCTAAATCTAAAATACCCTCAAGATCTTCTCCACCACCCATTTCATAATATCTACATTGATCTCTATAAACCCCCCATGCTCTTCCACGTTCTATTGCATCAGATTCTTCAATAATAGATCCATCTTTAGAAGTAACCCTTACTTCATAAACCTCATTTCCAAGATGAATCCTTGTAATTCTTACACTTTCCTGAGTTATCATTTCATCTACAATCCCTATAGGATGAGAAGTATCTCTTTTTGCCATAAAAAGAAATCAAAATACCATTATTTAAACTTTTTTATAAAAAATATTTTAAACAAATTCAACTTTTTTAAGTAAATCTTTTCCAAGAATTTTCCTTAAAATACCTTTTCTTGCCTCTTTTTCATTAAATTTTTTTTCTTTTGGAGCTGAATCATTATAAAATAAAACAGGAACAGGATCTGCTGAATGTGATTTTAATTTGCAAGGTGTTGAATGATCTCCGGTTACTACAATATTAATTTTTCTTTGTGGTGCAAATTTTCTTAAAAAATCAAAAAGAGTTTTATCAATGTATTCTAACATTGCCTTTTTTTCTAAAGGCTTGTTGTCATGTCCTGGAAGATCTGTTTCTTTTATATGAAGATATGCGTAATCAAATTTTTTGTGATTTCTTTTTATAGTTTTAATTGAAACTTTACATGCCTTTTTTAATCCCTTGTAAAGATTTTCATACACATCTAATTTTTTTTGTTTTGGATATTTAAAAGAAAAAACCTGCATTCCAGAAATTTTGGAAAAACCAATTTCTAAAGGCATATATGCTACAGAAAGCCATTTAGGATAAAGTTTTAATTTTGGAATTTCAATTCCAGCACCCCTTACAAGAATATAATTTGCAGGCATTAATCCTTTTTTCCTTCTTTCTTCATTAATAGAATGTTTGTCAAGAACCTCATAAGCTTTTTCAAGAAATTCATTTACAATATTTGCAGAATACTGTGAATTTTCATCATCATCTAAAGGCTTACAAAATTTTATTTTGTCTTCTGATTTTTCAGAATAAGAAAGATCAGTATCAGATATATTATCTGAAAATCCCCCTCTAAACACTAAAGCCCCTCTATGCTGAATTGTTGGCTTAAAAATAAATTTACGAGGAAGCTCAATTTTATTTAATGCTTTTGCAAGAATTTTCGCTTCAGAAGTTGTTAAAGTTCTTCCCGCCCTTCTATCTAAAATATTTCCTTTTTCCAAAGAATCAATTGTTGCAAAATTAGATCTTAATGCTAAATCACCCCTTATTAATTTTATCCCAGCACCTTTTGCTTCTAATTGCCCCCTAGTACTTGAAATAAGTTCATTTCCAAAAATAGAAACAATTGCTTCATCTGATTCTGGAATAAATCCTGGTTTTACAGGATACATATACCCCATTTCACCTCTATTAGCTAAAAAATCCAAATTAGGTGTATCTACCACTTCTAAAGGTGTTTTATCATCAAGCTGTCTACTTGGTAAATCTCCTAAGCCATCAAGAACTACAAGTATACCTTTCATAATTTATTAAAACATAGATTCTTTATAAAAATTTATATTCATTAAGAAAAAATTATAAATGTTCTATCATTAGATAAAAAATGTTTAATCGCTTAAAAGACAAGCTAAAAAACTGGACTAGAAAAGTATCTGAAAAAACAGAAATAATAGAAACTAAAGAAAAAATTTCAAAAAAGGAAGAAAAACCTCTTAAAGAAATTAAGCTTCCAATGAAGTTTGAAGTTGAAAAACAAAAATATGAACCAGATTTAGAAAAAATTCAAGAAAATGAAGGATTTTTCAAAAAAATAGGTGAAAAAATAAAAAAAGTTAAAATTTCTGAGAAAGAATTTGAAATTTATTCTGAAGAACTTGAAATGCTTCTTTTAGAAAATAATATTGCTCTAGAAGTTGCAGAAGAAATAATTAATAAATTAAAAGAAAAAATTATTGGAAAAGAATTTTTGAAAAAAGAAATTGAAGAACAAATAAAAGATTCATTAAAAGAAATAATTGAAGAAATTTTAATAGAACCATTTAACATACCTGAAAAGATAAGTGAAAAAGAAAACAAACCATATGTTATTTTATTTTGCGGGATAAATGGAACTGGAAAAACAACATCTGTTGCAAAAATTGCAGATTATTTAAAGAAAAAAGAAATTTCTTGTGTTCTTGCTGCTGCTGATACTTTCCGTGCAGCTTCAATTGATCAATTAAAAAAACACGGAGAAAAAATTGGAATCAAAGTTATTTCTCATGAATATGACTCTGATCCTGCAGCAGTTGGTTTTGACGCGATAAAATATGCTAAAAAAAATCATATTGACTGTGTATTAATTGATACAGCTGGAAGAATGCACACTGCTAAAAATCTTCTTAAAGAAATAGAAAAAATTTCAAAAGTATCTAAACCTGATTTAAAATTATTCATAGGAGAAAGCATTACAGGCAATGATGTAGTGGAACAAGCAAAAAGCTTTAACTGGAGTATTGGAATTGACGGCATAATTTTAACAAAAGCAGATATTGATGAAAAAGGCGGAACATCTTTGTCAGTGGGTTATGTCACAAAAAAACCAATTTTATTTTTAGGAACAGGGCAAGAATATGACGCAATAGAAGTTTTTGACAAGAAAAAATTTATTGAGAGGTTGGGTTTATAATTATTTTCTTTGTGATTTTAGATTAGAAGAAAATTTACCATAAATAAAATAAAAGAATAATCCTAAAACCCCTCCAATAAGATTATTTCTCATATCTTTTTGAGTATCCCATTCATCTATGTCTCCAGCCCCCACAAATAAAACACCTTCACCTTCCCCAACAGTTATAGCACCAGCATATTCAAATAATTCATGAAAAACACTCATCCCTAAAACCACTGAAATTATTGCTATAAACATAAACCACTTTTTCTTATAAGGTCCAATAAAATTATAAGTCCTATAAAGTATCAATGATGAAACAAATCCAAAATAAGTATGGACATAAAAATCAAATTCTATCCCATAATAAAAATTGCTATATGTTCCAAATGTCCCTAAATTATGCAATATTAAAAATATCCCTAATAAAATAAAATGAAATGGATGAAGTTTTATTTTATCTTTAATAATATAAACTCCAACCATTAAGGCAACTAAAAAGAAAAAATCCCACTTATAATGACTATCTGTTGTAAATGAATAAAATTCAAAAGTAATCAAGATGATAATTGTTGTCCATAAAATTATTTTGTTTAAAACATCATTTTTCATAGATTAAAGAATATAAAAATCTTTAAAAATTTAACCACAAATTTATTAATTAAAAAACTTGGATTTTAATTTCACAAAATATAAAAAGATTTTTTTCCAATTAAATACAAATAATAAAAATTTTAAACATACAAAATTATCTAAAATGTCAAAGGATTATACCACATTTAATGGAAGAGATCCTATGGAAGCTCATATTAAAGATGTAAATGATCCTAAATACCTGGGAAATTTAATAGATGTCCTAAAAAAGATTCCAGGAGGAGAAATTCATCTTACAATGGCTAGAGAAAGATTAAGTGAAATATGTCTAACTGATAATTTTTAACAAATTAACCACAACTTTATTAATCATTAATTTACTTCTTAAAATAATATCTACGCGATTTCCTCGGAGGCAATTATACCCTAAAGGGCATAAAGAAATCGCTTTTCCGCGTCGAGAGGGAAAATCAAAAAAACCGTAGGTTGTTTTTAAATGTTAGAAAAATTAGGAGATGTATTAAAGAAAGCAACAGATAAAATAGCTAATGCTATATTTCTTGACAAAAATCTTGTTGATTCAATAATAAGGGATTTGCAAAGAGCATTAATTGAAGCAGATGTTAATGTTTTTTTAGTTAAGGAATTAACTGACAAAGTGAAAAAAACTGCATTAGATGAAAGAATAAAAGAAATAGATAAGAAAGAACATATAATCAAATTATTACATGATGAATTGTTGAAATTGCTTGGAGAACATAAGGAATTAAAATTGCAGAAAACTCAGAACAAAATTATGCTTGTTGGTTTATATGGAACAGGGAAAACAACAACAATTTCAAAACTAGGAAATTATTATGCTAAAAGAGGGAAAAAAGTTGCACTTGTTGGTTTAGATGTTCACAGACCTGCTGCAAAAGAACAATTAAAACAATTAGCAGAAAAAAACAAATTAAATTACTTCATAGAATTTGACGAAGATGATGCAATAAAAACATGGCGTGATATTGAACCTAAAATAAAAGATTATGATCTTGTTTTAATTGACACGGCAGGAAGACATAATTTAGATAGTGAATTAGCTAAGGAAATAAAAAGTTTAAGTAAATACATAAAACCAACAGAAACAATTCTTGTAATGCCTGCAGATATTGGGCAAGCAGCAAAACAACAAGCCCAGGAATTTAAAAAAGCTCTTAATATTTCAGGGGTTATTATTACAAGAATGGATTCTACAGCAAAAGGCGGCGGTGCTTTAACAGCGTGCGCTGAAATAAATTCAGGAGTTTATTTTATAACAACAGGTGAAAAAATAAATGATATTGAATCATTTAATCCTAAACAATTTCTTTCAAGACTTTTAGGAATGGGAGATTTGCAATCATTAATAGAAAAAATAAGATCAGTAACAGATGAAGATAAGCAAGAAAAAATTCAAAAAAATATTGAAGAAGGAAAATTAAGTTTAGAAGATGTTATTGAACAAGTAAAATCAATGGGTTCTTTAGGAGGATTTGATAAAATTAAATCAATGATTCCTGGTTTTGGAAGTGCAAAAATTCCTGAAAATCTTTTGGAAAATCAAGAAGCAAAAATTTCAAAATGGGAGCATATTTTAAAATCAATGACTTCCGAAGAAAAAGAAAATCCAGAAATTCTTGAAAAACAAACTTCCAGAATAACAAGAATTGCAAAAGGTTCTGGAGTAAATAATTCAGATGTTCGTTCTTTGCTGAAACAATATAAAATGCTTAATGAAATGATTAAAGGAGGAGCTTCTGAAATGAATATGGAAGGTGGAATGAGTCAAAAGCAAATGATGAAAATGGCTAAGAAATTTATGAAAGGTGGAAAGTTAAAGTTTTAGGATGAAATCAAAAATAGGAATAATAAGAGGAGCATCAGAAAAAAAAGTAAAATCTAAAAAATTCAATATTTATCTAGGAATCAGTTTGCATAACAAGTGGTTTACAAAAAACAATATGAAAGAATCTATCTTATGGGGACTTAAACATACAAAAAAAAGATTTGGTCTTGTTATTGCAGATACCCTTCAAGCAATAAATTATGAAAACAAAGATAAATATTCAAAAAAAAGTGCTCTGAAAAAAGCCTTGAAAGAAGGAGAAAAAATACATGAAATTTTAAAAGAAATTTTATTTGAACTTCCAAAACAAGATAGGGAAAAAATTGATATTATTCATTGGGAAGATGTTAAAAAAGATCCTTTTTTCAAAAAAACTTTGAATTTTTTCTTAAAAGAATTTAATAAAAATGGTGAATTTAAAAAAGAAATTATAAACATTACATATAACTTTGTAAAGAGCACAGGGGAAAAAAATACAAGTAAGGAAAAATTAGAAAAATTAAGTGCGTATATTTTAAATGAATTACCTGAACTAATACAAGGTTTTTATTATAATAATACAGATTATAATCGTTTTATATATCCTAATGATAACATTTTATCACAGTTTATAGAAAAAATACAAAAAAAAGAATTGTTTCCAGAATTTTATAATAAACTAGATATTAAAAAAAATGTTTTTGTTGAATTAAAAGTTTTAAAATGACTCAAAAAATAATTGCGCAAGGAGCAGAAGCAAAAATAATTCTTTCAAATAATTTCATCATAAAGGATAGAATAAAAAAATCTTATAGAATTCCAGAACTTGATGAAAAAATTAGAAAACGCAGGACAAAATCAGAAACAAAACTTTTGAAAAAAGCTTCTGAAATAATTGATTCTCCAAAACCTTTTTTTGAATCTCAAGAAAATTTTAAAATAAAAATGCCTTTTATCAAAGGAAAAAAATTATCAAAACATTTAGATGATTTTCCTGAAAAACAACAATTAAAAATTTTCAAGCAAGTTGGAGAAAATATTGCAAAACTTCACAACTCAGATATTATTCATGGAGATTTGACAACTTCAAACATGATTCTCAAAGAAGAAGAAAATAAAAAGAGTAATATGAATCATTTGGAGGCAAAGAAAGATTCATTATACAAAAACAAAAAAGGAAGGTTTGATAAAGGGAAACTTGGTTCCCTTTATTTTATTGATTTTGGTCTTGGATTTATAAGTTATAAAATTGAAGATAAAGCTGTGGACTTGCATTTATTAAAACAAGCATTAGAAGCAAGACATTTTAAAAATTGGGAAAAATTATTTAGTGAAGTAATTAAAAATTATAAGAAATCTGAAAATTCTGAAAAAGTTTTTGAAAGATTGGAACAAGTTGAAAAAAGAGGGAGATATAAATAATAATCTTAATGCAATAATTCTTAAAAAGAAGTTTCAACACTAAAGCATATGGTAAAAATTTCTAAACGACAAGGGGAAACTAATTTAGAATATACTGCTAGAACCATATTTCTCCCTGAAACGCAAAGAGATCTTTTAGAAGAAATGAAGGGAGCATGTAGAGACGGGAGAAGAGGATATGACTACCTCTTCAAGATAGAAAATCTAAAAAACCTTCAAGATACTCAAAATAACAGATAAATATAGCAAAGACAGTGAGATAATAGATTATGATTTAGAGTATGGATTTCTTAATGAATGTAATTAAATATAAATAATTTAAATTCATATCAAAACTCTTATAAATATTATCTCTTTTTCTAATAAAAGTTAAATATTAAAGCTTGCTTCCAAATTTAAGAAAATCTTTGTGATTTCCTCGGAAGCAGTTAGAAATCACCTTTAAGTGTTTTGAGGAAGTTAAAAAGAAACCAGAGGGTTTCTTTTAGCCCCATAGTTCAGTGGTCAAGAATGCGGCCCTTTGGAGGCCGTGACCCCGGTTCGAATCCGGGTGGGGCTATAAAAATATTCTCGTTATTTATACAAGAAACAAGAGAATATTTTATATGTTGGATTCGATAAATCGATTTAAACGAAAAGGAAGTTAGAAAGAAACCTTGGTG
>Ga0187833_10003596_pt1 | contig 15637 bp, 13 predicted proteins | sample ETNtaG_37_FD_167968 | JGI IMG/M metagenome (GOLD analysis project Ga0187833, IMG submission 167968) | Marine microbial and viral communities from oxygen minimum zone, Eastern Pacific Ocean - ETNP2014_SV_400_PacBio MetaG (Illumina Assembly) | ecosystem: Environmental > Aquatic > Marine > Hypoxic...
CCGTTTGTTCCAGGTATTCCGGCCAGCTTCGATCAATGATATCGTAGCCTGTTTTCAGTGCGTTGGACTCATCACTGATCGGCGTATTTGTTTGCATCAACCGATTGAGAATCAAATCCGCTTGATGCAAAAACCAAACGGTTCTGTCAGTAATTTCAGTTTCGTGCTCAATCAACCATAAGATTTTAGCGAGAGCAAAAGAAGCGTTGAAACGATATCCCAGTTGATCAATGACCTTTCTGCCGAAATCATTCAGGCGCAAAGCTTGTTCCGTTGCTCTTCCGTCGTTGTACATCAAGCCGGGACGCAACGGACATAGGTTTGCATCAACAGGCACAACCGTTCCTGACGTGGCATCCACGGTCAAGGCTTCAACGGCCGAAGAGGATGCTCCGGAAGCCTTGAGTTCCGCCAATGCTTGTCGAATCGCCCAAACAACCGCTTCCCACCACGCCTCGGCATCTTGTTCTCGTTGCAATCCGTGCACTTCGGGCTTTTTTAGCGTTGCAACACCTCGGGCCCCCACTCGCCCCACTTGATCGACGATGAGGGCTTTGGCACCGGAGGTCCCGATATCAATTCCAAGCACGTACCCGGTGCTTTTCATGCAGATTCTCCGGTTGATGATATCATTCGGCTTACAGCGGCGATTTGGGCTGTTTCTTCAATCAACTCCGCGACGTGTTGTGCGGCTAAAAGGGTTTTTCCCACACCGACCGATCCGTGATATTCCATGAGTGCGGCTTTGCATTCAGGATTTCGGAAAACCGGAGTCACTTCCGATGCGGTTTGAGCACCGCCGTCTCCTGCAACCGGAATGACGGGAATGCTTTTTAGTTTCGCGGCAGCATGGATTGTCAAACAAGGAATGCTTTGTTTTCCTGATGCCCATGCAGTCGCCCACGGTGAATGGACGTGAACGATGCCGTTCACATCAGGACGGACGCGATAAATGGCCAGATGAAAATCCATGTCCTTGCTGGGTTTCAGTTCTCCGCTGATAATGTTTCCTTCCAAATCCGCGACCATCAGGTTTTCAACAGTACACTCCGCAAAACCGACACCGCTCGGCTTAATGACAATCGCGTCATCGTATGTCAATCGGATGCTAATATTGCCGCCGCTTCCGGTTTGCAGTCCCTGGTGGAAACAACGCTCGGCAATCCGGATCAATTCTTGTTTCTTATTAACAATATCGTCTGTATTCATTCTTGCTTTCCAAGTATTCGATTCGAGGCGTTTAACATTTCTAAAAGTAAATCAGAGGCTTTTGATACAAAAATCCGGTCGTTAATATGGGCATCGACTTCAACAACTGGAATCGATGGTCGCAAAGAAGCTTTCAGCGCACGGGAAAAACCCTCATTTCCTTCAATATCGTATATTGCACCGCCGACTCGATCTTCGCTGCTAAATCCTTGCATCGGTAAGGCTACGGCAACGGGGCCAACCGCCTGATTGAGCTTCTCCGCCATGAGCACTGCAACGCGGCATAGTTCCTCCTTGGTTAGTCGGACATGGGTGAAAGAAGGACTGTGTCGGTAAAACAGACGTTGCTTATCCAGTTGATTCAACGATTCCAACGGCCCCCTCGTCACAAAAGAAATTCCACCCGGAGCCACCACTTGGGGGACACCCGACCGAACCGCACTTTCCAATCTTCCGGAAGCCGGCTTGATCACGCCACCGAATAACAATGCCGCCACCTCGGTGGTCGTAAGATCAAGCACCCCCTCGAAGATCCCGCTTGCGATGCATTCTTCAAATGCCGTCCCTCCCCAACCGTTGGCATGGAACGTGGCAATTTCAAACCCCTTTTTCTCAAAAATCTGCTGAGCATTTCTCACTGCGGTATTGGTTACGCCTAATGCGGTGAGTCCGATAGCCGGCTTAGGTTCTTCTTCCGGATCGGTTTGAGTTAACAGACCCTCAATGATGGTGGCTGCTTTTCGGAAAACCATCCGCAAAATCGAGTTGAGCCCCAAAATATCCACCACAGCCGGAATAACTACGATGTCAGTCTTTGCTGTAAACTCGCGGACATCAAACGGCAAAGTTGAAATAAGAACTTTCGGCAACCCTAACGGCAATCTATGGATAATCCCTAAAGAAATCCAAGTTCCGATTCCTCCGCCAAGGCCGATGACGGCTTTGACGTCTCCCGAGCCCACCCATTGTTGAACCACATGCAATGATGCTGAGACCACAGATTCAATCGTTTGGAGCTTCTGTTTATCGTCCATTGCTTTGTTCACCGGGTCCAGCGACGTATCCAACAAACGAACTTCGCAGTTGAGTATTTCCAAACAACGGACCAAATAGTCGATCTCCTGTTTTTTCGTATCAATCGTTCCTATCACTAAAACTGGGCCATGGTTATTCATATGACACCTCGTTTCTAGTTCCTTTTTTTCGCGAAAAGAGGCGGCATGCGTTTCCTCCGAAGGATGCTACCCGACATGGTCAAGAATTTCTTGAAGTTGAATCATTAGGAAAGTTTTCTCCCGTATCTTGGATAACATAAATAGCCGAATTTCTCATCATTACTCTTTTGATTGATCGGATCGCTTTTTGATTTGATTAATAATAATATATTGATTATTTTTAATAATTAAATATGTATACACTACATCTAATGTGTATACATTAATTAATTCCCAATTACAAGCTTTACATCCTATGTTTTTGAAAAAATAAAATATTTATACAGCTATGAAGCTTATGTTAATTTACATTGCTTTGTTATTATGAAAGGTACACTCGCAGAATAGAAGAGACACAATGAGAAAATCCTTTGCAGAAAACATCATCGCCACTTTGTCTAAAGAGATTCTTGACGGAAGTTATATGCCAGGAGAAAAACTTGAGGAACAGGTATTAGCCGACAGTTTCGGCGTTTCTCGGACACCTATACGAGAAGCTTTGAGAACACTTTCTTCAATGGGGTTGGTTGAAACTCGAAATCGTCGTGGATTTAAAGTCTCAGAGGTCAGTATTGAAGAACTGACCCAAATGTTTGAGATGACGGGAGAAATCGAAGCGCTATGTGCCCGACTGGCTGCGCAACGGATGACACCCATTGAGCGCACTGAACTGAAGAAAATCCACGAAGCTTGTTTTCAAGCCGCACAAACCGGGGATGTGAATGAATATATCATCCAAAATGATCATTTCCACAAAGCAATTTATATAGGCACTAGAAACAAGTATTTAGAGGAATGGGCATCTCATCTTCGAAATCGTACCTCCATTTTTCAAAAAGCAAAGTTCCGTTCTCAAGAAAGCCTCATTCAATCTTACGAGAGCCATATTCCCATTATTGAATCCATCATCAATAGTCGCCCTTCAGAAGCATTTTCCAACATGCAAAACCATCACGCATACAACTCCATGTCGATCCTCAACAGCGAGATGTTAGAGCGCTATAAAAACAAGGTCCGCAGTTAATCACCTCCCCCTCGTTCGGTTCATCGAATTACTCCACTGGAAGGAAACTTCCCGGCATGTTGGTGAATATTCAGAGGGTTCTTTTTGCTTGACTTAAATGTATACATAAAAGTAAATATGTATACTATAAGACTTGCATAACAGCAATGTTATGTTTAAGACTTAGCATAACAGCAATGTTATGTTCCACCAGCCCCTGTAAATCTGATCATGGGCTGTGAATCCCTCACCTCAGAAAAGGAGTGCGTTATGAACAGAAGTACAATTCGAATTATTGGAACTTTAATGGTGTTAAGCGCTTTCAGCCTCTTCACCGCCGGGATTGCAAGTGCAAATCCTTATAAAAAATACAAAGGCAACACCATTGTCGTCAGCTGGGCAGCCTTAAGTCATTTCAAAAAAGCTGAAACCCTGATCAAGGAGTTTACCGAGGAAACAGGTATCAAGGTTGAGGTTGACGCCCTGCAGTATATGAAGCTGCGTGATCGCCAGATCCTGGAAATGTCCAAAAAGAAAGGGGACTATGACGTCGTTTCGTGGGTGGTAATGTGGAAAGGTGAGTATGTGTCCAAAGGACTGCTGGCACCCCTGTCCACTTTCTTCATGGACCCTGCTCTCGCAGACCCAGCGTATGATATAGACGATATTTCTGACGCCTATCTTCAAAACGGTGGCGTTGTAGGCGGTAAAAAAGGTTATATGCCGGGCAAATCAGGTGCCTTGTACGGCATCCCCTTCGGGGCTGAAACCTCAATCCTTGCCTATCGCAAAGATGTGTTCGAGGAACTTGGCCTTGAAGTGCCCAAGACTTACGACGAGCTTGTTTCTGCAATGAAGACGATCAAAGAGAAGAAAGGCATGGGAGCCATGACTTCTCGCGGCAAAACCGGCCACCAAGTTACCGCGGGCTGGCTGCTCCACCTTGCCCCACTGGGAGGTAAGATTTTCGACGACGAGTGGAACCCGGTCATCAACAGCCCAGAAGCTGTAAAGGCCGCCGAAGTGATGCGGTTGATCACCCAAACCGGCCCCATCGGCATTCCTTCCTATGGCTATTCCGAAGCGTCCGCAGCGTTTCTGCAGGGAGATGCCGCCATGTACCTCGACACCCTGAAAATCGCCGCCATGGTCCGCGACCCCAAACTCTCGAAGGTTGACGGCAAGGTAGGCTATGCTCTTCATCCAACCGGAATCCGCTGCGGTTCAGAAACCGGCGGTTTTGCGATGGGTATCCCTGCCAACGCCCAGAACAAGAAGGCCGCCTTCCTATTCATTCAATACATGACCTCGAAGGCTGGAGATCGGCGCATGGTAGAGCTCGGTGGTGACCCTGTTCGTATTTCGACCCTTAAAGATCCTGAATTCGTTGCAAAATTCGAGGAATATCCGATAATAGCTGAACAGCTCCCATGTGCTGACGCAGACTGGCGTCCGCTGATTCCCGAGTGGAACGAGCTTAACTTCGATGTCCTTGGCCAGGCTCTCACCGAGGTAATTACCACCGATAAACCGATCCAGCCGATCATGGACAAAGCCAACGAAAAGGCCCGCCAGATAATGGAACGGGAAGGGTATTATACCTGGAAAGACTATCGTAAATAATAAGCATTTGAATGGATTGAGAAGGGTATTATATCTGGAAAGACAATCCTAAATAACGAGCATTTGAGCTGGGCAGGGTGATTTTCACCCTGCCCTTTTTGTTACGGAGGCCCTGTGACATGGCGCGCCACTCTGGAGAAGAAATTGGACCTGTGCTGGTTAAAAAACCCGAGTTCAGTTCGCAAAGCCTGACCCCCTATCTGTTCATCCTGCCGGCTGTGCTGGTGATGCTTGGCGGGCTGGTCTACCCCGTCCTAGACTCTTTTGTACTGGCCTTTTATGACTGGGAAATAGGGGTAGATTTTTCCGAGGCGCCTTTTATCGGCCTTGAGCATTTTACCCGGATGATTCAGGACGAGGATGTCCTCGAGTCGGTCTGGGTTACCCTTCGTTTTGGCTTCTGGACCATCACCATCGAGATGGCGCTCGGCGTCTTTCTGGCTCTGATGCTGGAAAAACCGATTAAAGGAGCCTCGATATTCAGGACCATCTTTATCATGCCCTTGATGGTCTCACCCGTTGTTGTCGGACTTCTTTGGCGCTACCTGTTTGATGCCCGCGTTGGCTGGGTCAATTACTACCTCGGCTTTATCGGCATCGAGCCGCAGATCTGGCTCGGTGATCATCAACTGGCGTTTATGGCGATTGTGATAACTGACATCTGGCAGTGGACTCCCTTTATCTTCATTATTGTCATCGCCGGCCTTCAGGCTCTGCCGTCTGAAGTATTGGAGGCTTCAGAGATCGACGGCGCCAACTGGTGGCCGCGGGTATTTCTAGTGAAACTGCCGATGATCAGGTCCATCCTGCTCATTGCCCTGCTGATGCGTTTGATCGATGTGTTTCGTGGAATGGAAGTAATGTACATCATGACGGGAGGTGGACCCGGACGCTCCACTGAACTTCTCTCCCTGCATATTTACAATCGCGCCTTTGATGCCCAGCAGCTTGGGTATGCCTCGGCGATCGCGGTGCTCCTCATTCTTATAGTGTTCGTGTTGAGCCTGTTCATACTCTACGTGGGCAATCCAATGAAACAGCGATCAGATATCTGAGGTGGTCCATGAGTGCACATAAACACAAACATACCCTCTATCTCCATTATTCTGGGCTCGTTGCCCTCTCCGTGATGTGCCTGGCCCCCATCTGGGTTATGATTTCCACCTCGTTTAAAAACCAGGTGGTGATATTTGAAGCGAAACCCATCTGGTTTGCCTTTATTCCCACGCTTGAAAATTACGGTTACATTCTTACCAAAGGAAAATTTGATACCTATCTGTGGAACTCACTAATAGTCGGGGTGACCTCGACTATTCTTACTCTCTTTTTGGGTGGGCTCTGTGCCTATGCCCTGGCCCGGCTTGAATTCAAAGGGCGCTGGTTAACGGCGAACGCTACCCTGCTGATCCGCATGGTACCGCCTGCCGTTATTGCCGTTCCGGCCTTCGCGTTGGTGATGATGCTCAACGTCGAAAGCGACCTGATGGTACTGATCTTTTTCTACACCGCTCTCAACCTGCCCTTTGCCATCTGGCTGCTGTTCGGCTTTTTCAAGCAGATTCCAGTGGAAATGGAAGAGGCGGCAATCATAGACGGCGCCTCCCCCCTGCAGGTCTTTTTTAAAATTATTCTCCCGATGACTAAATCCGGATACGCGGTGGCGGGTATCTTCACCTTCCGCATCGCCTGGAACGAATTCATCCTGGCCCTGCTGCTGACCGGCAGAAAAACCCGGACGCTGCCGGTTGCCGCGGCTGGCTTTATCACCGATACCGGGGTTGAATGGGGATTGATTATGGCTATGGGAACGCTGATTGTTATCCCGCCTCTCCTCTTCACCTTCTTTTCCGCCCGTCAGATTATCACCGGTATGACGGCAGGAGCAGTAAAAGGGTAGCAAGCCCCCTGGCTAGATGAACTACAAAAACAGACTAGATAGACAGGCTTTAACTAGATTGACGGAGAAATAAAATGGCTTCGGATAAAATCAAAAATGTAACTGAACACACACTCTTTTTTTAAATGAGTAAACTAAAATAAATAACATATTGGTCTTATATGTCAATTTTAATATGTTACATAACAATAGTTTCAGAGATTTTATTTGGAGGATATATAAAATGATAATTATAGGAGAACTTATCAATGCCAGCAGGGAATCTGTCGCAACCCATATAAGAAACACAGACGGTCAGGCCATCCAGAAACTGGCTACCGATCAATACAATGAAGGTGCCGATTATATCGATGTCAATGCGGGTGTATTCACTGACAGAGAAATCGACTACTTGAAATGGATGATCGGCCTGGTACAGGAGGTCGTTCCTGTTCCCTGCTGTATCGACAGCCCCAGTCCGAAAGCTATCGAGGCTGCCCTAACCGCTCATAAGGGTGCCCCGATGGTGAATTCCATCTCCCTAGAAAAAGACCGCTTTGAACAGCTACTGCCGATAATCTCAGGAACGGATCTCAAGGTGGTCGCCCTGTGCATGAGTGAAGATGGCATGCCGGAGACTGCTGATCAGCGTTTGCGGATTGCCGAGAAACTGATCAATGAACTGGTCAAGAGCAACATTCGTCTGGATAATATATATGTTGATCCTCTGGTGCAGCCGATATCGGTGAACCAGACCTTCGGTCTTGAGTTTCTTGAAGCGATCGAGCGCATTATGACCAACTTTTCCGGAGTGCATACCACCTGCGGGCTCTCCAATATCTCCTACGGCTTGCCTAACCGCCCACTGCTCAACCGACAATTCATGGGAATGGCCATCGCCAAAGGCCTTGATTCAGCGATTGTCGATCCGCTGAACAAAAGCATGATGGAGGTGATCCTCACCACCGAAACGCTTTACGGACAAGACGAGTTCTGCCGCAACTATCTGCATAGTCAGAGAGAGGCGAAGAAAGAGGCGGAAGCCACAGCCAAAGAGTCAGAACCGAAACGGTTTGTTCCCACTACCGGAAAATTAAATGCGGCATGTATCCAGCAGGCAATGAAATTCGAGATTGCCGGACAAATTCCTTTTGCGCTCAACGTAAACGGACCCTTCTTTTCTTATTTCACTGATATCCACACGATGGATTATTACGATTCTCCGGAAGTCATGCTCAAGGCCCAACTGACCACCTATCATCATTTCGGCCGCACCACCACCATCAGCCCGGAAATGAGCCTGGCTCCCGAAGCTTCGGCGCTGGGTGCAGAAATAGCCTGGTCCGACGACGGCACTGCCTGGGTTAAACCGTTTATCGAAACAGTAGAAGATGTGGATGCGCTGGGGTTGCCTGACCTGAAGAACGCCGGTTATATGACCAAGATTTTTGACTATTATGAGTATATGCGTACTCACCTGGACAACGATATTCCGATGACCCTGGGTTCCGCCAATTCCCCGTTCACCATCGCCGCACTAGTCCGAGGAACCAGTGAGTTCATAGGGGACCTAGTGCTCAACCCGGAGTTCGCCCAAAAGCTGCTGCGCAAAATATCCGACCTAGTTCTGATCTACCTCAAGGAGCAGCAGCGCATCGCCGGGCCGGAAGAGTTCACTCGTATTCTGCTCTTTGATGATCTTTCCGGCTTCGTCAACATCGATCTGTTCAGAAAATATGTAGTTCCCATTTACGAAGAGATCTATGGTGCTTTTCCAGATTGCCAGCGCTGGTACCACAACGATTCTGACACCACCCCTGTGCTCGATGCAATCGCCGAGGCTGGTATACAGATTTTTCATTACGGCTATCAGGTGGATGCCAACTACATCAAAGAAACGATCGGCGACAGGGTCTGTCTGATGGGTAATGTTGCTCCGCTTGAACTGCTGCGCAATGGAACTCCGCAGGAGGTTGATGCTGCGGTCAAAGAGACCATAAGAAAATCAGGCTACCACGGCGGCCTGGTCGTTGCTGCGGGCGGCTACATTGACGAAGGCACCCCGCTGACAAACATCGAAGCGATGATTGAGGCTTGCGCCAAGTATGGAAAAGAAGATCAGATCATGGCGCTGCAGGCGCTGGAATACATCCCTAAAGAAAAAAATAAAAGGCCAGAAGCACAGACTGCGGCAGAAACTCTAGAAGACGCGAGACTTGTCCAGTACCCTCATCTCAAGAAGCTCAAAGAGAGTATTATAGAGGGCACTCTCGGCGATATAGCCTCTCTGGTGGAGGCCTCTGTCGCCGATGGCCTGGCCACCCAGGAAATCCTGGATATCGCCATTATTCCCGGATTGGATGAAGTGGGAAGACTCTTTTCCAGGGGCGATATCTTCATTCCCGAGATGATGATGGCGGCAAAGTGCACCAAGGTCAGTATGGATATTCTCAACCCGATTCTTTCATATGGCGATGAAACCACCAAAGCCATAGGGAAAATCGCCATTGGTACCGTACATGGGGATCTCCATGACATTGGCAAAGATATTGTTGTTTCCATGATGCAGGGAGCCGGTCTGGAAGTTGTCGATCTGGGTGTCGACTGTCCTCCGGAAAAATATTGTGAAGCGGTTGAACAGGGAGCGGATCTGATTGGCCTCTCAGCAATTCTCACCACGGTCATCCCCAATATGAAAGCAGTGATTGGCATGCTCGAAGAAAAAGGGTTGAGAAACAGATGCAAAGTGCTCATCGGAGGAGCTGCGGTAACCTCTCATACCGTGAACGAGGTGGGTGCCGATGCCTATTGTGAGAATGCCGGCGACGGGGTTCGCATTTCCAAGAAGTTCATTCATGCCGCTTGATCGCGGGCAACGCTGAGCAGTTCCATTCATACAGGCCCCTGTTCGGTTGAAATTGGCGCCGGACATGGGCCTTTTACCGGCAGTGCCTCAAACTCACCAAGCCATGGAAACCATGTGGTGCTCTTATCCGGCCTGCACTCGAGACTCTCTGCTACTCATCCTCCGGTAAAAAGTAATAAAAAGCAGGAAACTCATCAGGCAGGCAAGGATAATGATGAAAAAGCCAGTCTGCATAACGACGATTCCAGCCAGATAGTCAATCGTCCCACACCACAGGCCGATGGAGCCGGCCCCGGCCAGGGTGGAGAGAATTCCCAGGGCCGACCCTTCTATTATGGGAAACAGGATTCCCTTGAGGGCCAGTGAAGTAGGGTAAATCCCGGAAAACCCGATGCCGTTGAGAGTCATTGACGTCAAGGCGAGAGGGCCGATACCCAGCCAGGTGGTCGACATTGACATAAGCTGTACCACGAGCAGGATGAGAATTATCTTCGAGTTTCGAATCGTTGTCGACAGCCTGCTGCAGATACCCCCCCATCATGGAAATGGCGAAAACTGAAAGTGCGGTTCCGGCAGCAGGCACTGCGATGTGTTTGGCCTGTTGCAGGTAGGTGACAACCAGAAGCATCACTGCCAACTGGGTGCCGGCGGCGAAGGCATTAACCACCAGGATCAGTAAAAACTGAAAGGGTGTTCCGCGAACGCTGTTGCCGTAAGTTTCCACTCCAGGTTTCTGAACGCGCTGCAAAAGCAGGAAGTCTGGACGGTGTCATGGTTGAAAGACTGATGCCGAAAACGTCTCCCGGGAGAATCGCCAACCCCCTGCTTTCTATGCACAGGTGGTCGTGCTGGTGTTCATGTCAGTCGGGCCGATCGCGCTGATGTTGATCAATTCCTTCAAGCTGGATGTCGATATCATCTCGGGTACTTCGGGGTTGCTGTTTCTGCCGACCATCCAGAACTACGAAACCGCGCTTTGCGACATCCTGCCCTACGAACTCGAACATCTCGATTTTTGTTCACTTAAATTTGGCGGCGCGTTTATCAACTCGCTGACCATCGCCCTGATCTCGACCCTGCTGACGCTGCTCATCGGCTGCATGGCAGCCTACGCGCTGGTGCAATTTCAATTCATGGGCCGCGACACGGTTTCCGGGACGACACTGATGGTTCGCATGGTGCCGCCCCCCATTTTGTTGGTACCGGTATTCGGACTGTGGAACAACGAATTATGTATCGGCAAGACCACCCTGGCTGGGTGAGTTGATACGAGATACTGTCGGCGGCCGGGGCGACGTATGCCCTGCCGGAACGCTCTCAGGGATCATCATCGTCTACACTGCGATGAACCTGCCACTCGTGATCTGGATATTGCAAAATTTCATCGTTCAAGTGCCTTGAGAGATCGAGGAAGCCGCGCGCATGGATGGTGCGGGTCCGTTCCAGGTTTTCTTCAAGGTGGTATTACTGCTGATCCAACCCGGGCTCGCCGCTGCCGCGATTTTCACCTTTCGCATCGCATGGAACGAATACTTGCTGGCGTCAGCGTTGTCGGACCGGAATATCAAGACGGTGCCCATCCTCATCGTCAACAACATGTCCGAGTTCAACGTCGAATGGGGTGTCATCATGGCGACGGGCATGCTGCTCGCGATCCCACCGATCATCTTCACGCTGTTCGCCTCCCGGCAGATCATCACCGGCATGACCGCCGGCGCCGTCAAAGGCTAGCCGATATCGACGACGACAGCGCGACATCGGGCATACCGGTCCCGGCGATAGCTTCTACCTTTTCCTGGTACGACGGCTATCGTTACGCCAACGGCTCGGTTAACTTAATCCAGGCGGAACGCGACTATTTCAGCACACACGGCTACGAACGCGTTGACCGCACGGTTTTTTTCAAATTTGATGGTAACCTCGATAACCAGAATAGTCTGGAGAAATCTCACATGCTGAATCTGGACTACAAGCTCTTCGTGGGCATCTACTTCTATCTGGATGTATTGGCCCCACCAGCCCTATGCCCTGATACCAGGCAAGGGTATCTAATTGATGATACTCGACAAGGAAGGGAAACTGCTCCTTGACGAGACCTACGAGGTCCTCAATCCCGCGGTACTTATTTTTGACGTCGACATTGTGCTAATATCGCTCGCTGGTGCGGATACCTTCGGGCCTCCGTGCTATACTACCCGAACCTCTTTCGGCAATTGGGAGAATACCGTACCCGGCCGTGCCAAAGAGGACAGGGTGGAGGTTCTTCAAAACGGCAACAAATGTGAAATCCGTTACGCACAACGAATCATTTCCTCAATTATTCAAACTCCGTCGAAATTTTTCCGCTTCCCAATTGAGAAGCGAGGCCACATCACTGTCGGAAAGATAGCGGATTCGGCTTTCCGGAGGGACCCTCAAGAAAACATTTGCCTGCGCACGGAGCATCTCTTCGGCACTGAAAGTGATATCGTCGCGGACCACGACACCAACGCCGGGAACCAGGATCGCAGGTGCTTCCATGTCGAATCGATTTTTGAAATTCTCACGAGCATTTTTGTATTCCTGATAAGACGCTACAATCAAAGGAATCGGAGGCAGAAAAATCACATGGTCCGGGTAAGGTACCCCCCCTTTTATTGCAGTATGGCAGGCGGCATCCGTTGCCAATCCGTGAATCACCGGATCTTTCGGTAAACGAAAACCTGCTTCCAAGAAGGGGGAAAGTTCGTTCATCTTAACTTCCGGAACCGAACGTGGCGCGATGAACAGCCTTTTTTCCACCGTTTCAAGAAGCCTTTGAGCCGCGTGGACATCCTTCCCTCCCACGACCAATCCATGGTTTTGTAAAATTAGGATATCCGGCTCCTCCGGTATCGCGTCAAAAACTGCTTGCGTGAGCGGTAAACCGGGGCGATGGTAAGTAATCCATGTCCACCGCAACCCCTCCAGGCACTTTGAAACCTTGCTTTTCCCATCCGTTTGCAGAACATGGCAAATAGTGTGAACCGAATGCACATGCAACACGACCCGATGAGGGAGCAAGGCATGCAAGGTGGTTTCAATCGACGGGCGAAGGCCTGTTTCGCCTTGGACGTACCTCGAAATGTCGTCCCCGTCGCCTGAAGCAATGGCTTCTTGGGTCTCCGGCAACCTTACAGGGACAAACATCCATTTCTTTTGCGCGTCCATCAATTTCAAACCGGATGCTTTGACCCAAAGAGTCGAATCAATCTTTTCCGAGGTATTCCCTCCACTGGCCTGAATGAGCATCGGGTCGCTTCCGATCTGTGCGGAAAGTTTAACCAGAGGTTCCAATAAATCTTTATCTTTTTCTTCAAGACGCATTTAAATTATTTTCAAGTCTACGTATTAAGTTAAAATTTGTTTTACCATCAGCTCACATGTCCGTCAGTCAGGAGCGAATAGTGCTGTTTATTTTTTCCGCAAGGACCGGGAACGCTCTAGCAACCAAATCTCCAATTCGTGTCAAAGCTTCCGTTGATTCCCCTTCCTGGCGAAATGTGATTGCTTGTTCGGTCACCGAGCGTCTCACTAAAAACCAACCGTCCTTAAGGCACAAACGCACTCCGTCTATCGTTTCAATTTCAGCATCGGTGAAAGATCGACATTCCTCCAAAAGTTGTCGGATGTCTTCTTCTTCCATCTCGATACGCATATCCGGTGTCATATGAATCGAAGGTAGTGAGGCAATTCGTTCGGATAAGCTTTCCGCACCTCCGGCCAAGTCACGACACAAGATGACAGCAACGTGAAGCGGGTCATCTAACCCGTGTAACTCTCCCAGAAAATGATGACCGGATACTTCACAGCCCAGAATTGCATTTTGCTCGATGACTGCACTTTTAATATAGGTGTGCCCGCTGCGGCAACGTACCGGACGACCTCCTGTTTCACGGACGACTTGATCGAGATGCATCGTGGATTTAATGTCAATGATCACTGACTGCCCGTCCGTCGGTTTGAGGGAGCCTTTTAAAAAAAGCATCGCCACCTGTTCCGGGGTGACAAAGTTTCCTAAATTATCGATAATCGCCAATCGATCCCCATCGCCATCAAAGGCAATTCCGAGATCGGCATTTTCCTCTTGAACCCTTTTCGATAGCTCCGTCAAATGTTCCTTTCTCGAGCAATCGGGATGACGGTGCGGAAATCTTCCGTCCGGGATTTCGTGAATTTCGATCACATGGGCATGGAGTCCTTCCAACAAATTGGAAGCCACACGTGTTTGGCATCCGTTTCCGGGGTCCACGACAATTTTCATTCGACTCAAGTTCACGGAGGAAAACAAACGTTTTTTTTCCTCAATATAGTCGTTGTGAACACCTTTCCAAATGCGGATGATTCCCGGCGCCGATGCTTCCGTGCAAGGCGGTTCATCGGCCAATTGTCGGATATCTTCTGCACTGGGAGGGAGGTTGCCGTTCATGACCTTTAGGCCGTTCCAATCGGGCTGATTGTGCGAAGCCGTAATGATGGCCACGCCTTGGGCATTCATTTGCTGCTTGGCCCAATAGATCATCGGAGTCGGGACCATCCCTTCCAGGTGAGTTACCTGCACCCCTTGAGCAGCCAGGCCAGAGAGAACTTTTTCCTTGAGATGGGGGGTTGAGATCCGGGCATCCCCACCAACTAAGACGATATTGGGGGTGAGGTTGCTAAATCTGGTGGTTAGGACCGTACGTCCAAAATTTCGGGCTAATCGATCAAAAAGCACTTCGTTCACTTCACTCGGGTACTCTCCGCGAATATCACATTCTTTGATGGGGGATCGAGTTGTTTTCATCGTCATATTTTTTCTGGCACTCAAGGTCGAAGTGAAATACGACGTGCGCATTCACTTCGGAATTGTTCATACTTTTCTTGGTACAACCCCTGAACATTCGGTTGTGGATCAAACCTACCCGCTTCATGGATCATTGCATCGGCCGTTGCGGTCCAATTTCCGTCGTACCAGACATTCATCGCCGCTGCCATCGCTGCACCGAATCCGGATTCAGGGGATTCTGCGCGACAAACAGGTTTACCGATCACGTTCGCGCGAATCCTCATCCATGGCTCGACATGGGCACCGCTTCCTGCCGTCCAAACTTCCCCCGTGCACTCGCCTCCCAATTCCGAGATAATCTCAAACCCCCATTTCTCGATGAATGAAACCCCTTCCAGGCAGGAGCGATACAACGCAATCGGGTCATCCCCGGAAAAGGTCGAGAAAGGAACAAATGACGAATCAACAAAAGGGTAACGTTCGCCATTCATGGGAAGCGGATACGTCAAAAAAGGAGTAATCTCCGGTTGATGGCACTCGTTTGCCAACGCATCAAGATCGGTGTCACCAAATACTGTTTGAAGGGTTTCTCGAATCCCTCCCCCACCGGAATTTCCGGCCCCTCCCGGTAGAAAATTTCCTGACGGGTGACGATGAGAATACAGCCGTCCCGCAGGATCGCAAATCGGCTTGCCGGAAAGAGCTTTCCACACGATGGTGGTCCCGAGCGTCGTGCTCATATCCCCGATGTGACGTGCACCTGACGCTGCACAGGCGGCTGTCCCGTCGCTCATCCCACTGATGATCTTGCAGGAGTCGGAAAGACCGAAATCTTGAGCAATCCGCTTTCCGATGGTCCCCATGGTGGTACCGATCGGGCGAACACGCGGTAATTTTTCAACGTCGATACCCGTTTGTTCAAGGTATTCCGGCCAGCTTCGATCAATGATATCGTAGCCTGTTTTCAGTGCGTTGGACTCATCACTGATCGGCGTATTTGTTTGCATCAACCGATTGAGAATCAAATCCGCTTGATGCTAAAACCAAACGGTTCTGTCAG
>Ga0187833_10003597_pt1 | contig 15632 bp, 14 predicted proteins | sample ETNtaG_37_FD_167968 | JGI IMG/M metagenome (GOLD analysis project Ga0187833, IMG submission 167968) | Marine microbial and viral communities from oxygen minimum zone, Eastern Pacific Ocean - ETNP2014_SV_400_PacBio MetaG (Illumina Assembly) | ecosystem: Environmental > Aquatic > Marine > Hypoxic...
TTTTACTTGGTTTGTAATATGCGCTCAATAAATGATAAACGTGCCTACGTTCTTTAAAAGATTCGTTAAAACTTAGTTCTTTAAATTTAGAAAATTTTTTTATAAATTGCTTTGCTCTCTTAATTCTCAAATTGTTAAGTTTGTCTAACTTTCTCATCATAACAATTCCTGCCCCACACTGTATTTCACTTAACGTAAATTTATATGGCCATTTATTTTTAACATCTAACTCAAGATTGCCCATGGCTGGCGTCCAATAATTTTTTCTTTTAAATTTATAATTGCAATGACCATTGTGTCTTAAACCCGGAACTTTTGATGCCAAATTATTTTTTTTTACATAAAGCATTCCTCCTTCACCCAAAGTAGTTATGTTTTTCTGTGCATGAAATGAGTAACAAGAAAAATCTCCTAGTGTACCCACCTTTTTATTTTGAATTTCCGCTCCCAAAGATTGAGCACAATCTTCAATAATTTTAATTTTTCTTTTTTTACATAATTCAATAATTGGTCTAAAATCGCACGCATATCCATAAAGATGCACAATTACTATAGCTTTTGTTTTTGAAGAAATTTTCATTCTTATATCTTTAATATCGATTACTCGAGTATTAAAATCTATGTCAGCCCAAACAATCTTAGCTCCTTGACGAGCAAATGGGATTGCGGATGCACAATAAGTGTGTGCTGGAACAATTACCTCGTCCCCCTTCTTTAAGTTTAAAAGCAATGAAATTATTTCTAATGCTCCTGCAGCCGAACTAACGGCAAAAACTTTTTTTTTAATATATTTTGAAAAAACATATTCAAACTTCTTAAGATATTTTCCTTGAGTTAAAGGATCGGCTGTTTTAATTATCCTGATTAGATAATTAATATCCTTGCTACTATAATTATGTGATCGTCCGTTCCAATTTATCTTCATTTTTCTTTAAGTAAAGATCCTACTATTTTAATTTCGTCTAAATCGTTTATATCTATAGATCTGTATTTGGGCATTATAAAAAATCCATGATTTTTAATATCATAAATTCTTTTTCTGATCACTAATTCTCTGTGTATTATAAATATGGCTCCATTAATGAAATAAGATTTAAAATCATAATCTTGTCGCCTATAGTATAATTTTGATTTATTTAGAATATGTTTCCATTTTCCTTTTTGATCAATTTTTATACTTTCGTACGGATGTTCAAGAGATTCCGAAACACTAAATAAACTTTTATATTTTTTTCTTTTAACTATTTTAATAGCAGAATTTATATCTTTATAATTTCTCAATGGAGAAGTGGGTTGTAAAACCACCAAATAATCATAAAATATTTTTTTAGATTTTGTCCATTTATAAAAATGTAACAATGTTTCAGCAAGTGAAGTAGTACTTTTTGAAACATTTTTTGGTCTCGAATAGTCCGTGGATATATCAAACTTTTTAGCCAATTTACTAATATAACTACCATCACTTAATAAATATTTTTTTTTGATAATAGATTTTTTCAACTCTTCGAATGTATATTCAATCAATGGTTTATTATTTATAGGAAAGGTATTTTTTTTATATATTGATTTAGAATTCGATCTCGCGGGAACAACTGCCAAAAACTTCATTTTTATATTACAATATTTTTTATGAATCTTTGCTTAAATTAAATTGAATTAATTAAATGTCTTTCAAAATTTTTACCAATGATTCTGAAACCATATCTGCCTCATAAATTTTCATATCTGCAAATATAGGTAGGTTAATTACATTTGCACAATATTTTTCGGCTTCTCTACAGGTAAAATTTTTAAAAATATTTTTTTTCATTTTATATAATCCTTGTTTATATATCGGCATGGGGTAAGCTATTCTAGTATCAATCCCGATTTCCAATAATCTTTTTGCTACCTTATCTCTTTTTTTAGTCAATATTGGAAAAAAAAAGTACGAACACTTCGTAAAAGGAAGTGGTTTAAAAGGCATTACAATTTTGTTCTGATGCTTTAAATTTTTTATATATCTTCTTGCTATCTTAAGTCTCTTATTAAGCATTGTATTTAATTTCGTAAATTGTACCAACCCAATTACTGCGTTAAGTTCCGTCATCCTAGCATTTGTGCCAAGATATTCATGATGGTATTTTTTATTTTCACCAATATTCCTTAAAATCCTTAATTTTTTTTCATAATTTTTATTGTTTGTGAAAATCATGCCACCTTCTATGGTGGTCAAAATTTTAGCCATATGAAAACTCGTAGTAGTTATATCCCCAATGTCACCGATATCATAATTTCTATACTTCAATCCGAGAGACTGCGCTGCATCATGGAGTATAGGAATTTTATATTTTTTTGAAATATCTTTAATTTCTTCAACATCTGCAGGATTGCCGCCATAATCTATAAAAACAATTGCTTTAGTTTTGTTAGTTATGGCTCTTTTAATTTCTGTAGGATTGATATTACAATTATTTTTTTTGATGTCGACAAAAACTGGAGTGGCCCCTTGGTAGGTTATAGCTGTTGCGGTAGATATGTAGGAAAGTGCTGGTAAAATAACCTCATCCTTACTTTTAATATTCAAGCATTTCAGTGCTATGTCTAGTGCAACAGTTCCATTTGTAACTCCGATACCATAGGTCGAATTTATGTATTTTGACATTTTTTTTTCGAAAAGTTTTACTTTTTGACCCATTGTAAGCCAACCCGATTTAAAAGTTTTTACGATTGCTTTTAGTTCGGCATTACTAAAGCTGGGTTGTCCCCACTGTAAAATTATTTTTTTCATTTTTTAAATTCCAAAAATTTTACATTTTTTTTTAAATAATTTTGCAGACTTTTTAAATTTGATTCTATATATGTGCTTTTATTAATTTTTCCAGATTTATATTTTTTTATAAATTCAATAATCCCTGTTTCAACATCCTTTTCTGGTTTAAGTTTAAGAGCTTCCTCAATTTTGGAAAAATCAACTCGATAATTCCTGAAGTCCGTCTGATCACTTGCTACATTTACTGTTAAATTGGGTATACATCTTTTGATTTTTTGTACAATTTCTCTTTTTTTATAATTTAAGGAAGTAAATCCTGCATTAAATATTGTAAAATTATCTTTAAAAGTTTTTTTCAACAAAGCATGAATAATATTTGCCATATCACTTACATGTATGTAGGGCCTCCAAGTATCTAGAGAGTGAACCAATATGGATTTATATTCCATTGCTTCAAATAATAATGAGTTAAGAAGTAAATCAAATCTTGTTCTACACGATATTCCAAATGCTGTACCAAATCTTAAGCAAACTATTTTCATGTTTTTATTTGCTATTTTTTCTAATTTTAATTCTGAATCTATTTTTGTTTCTGCGTACAATGAAATGGGATTTAATTCACTATCTTCTTTTGCTGGTATATCTGAATTTACAATTCCATAATTAGAACAAGTCGAGGCAAAAATAAATTTTTCTACACCATATTTTTTACAAAGTTTTGCTAAACTAATTGTTGACAAAAAATTAATTTCATAACTTAAATCTGGTATAACCTTGCAGGGTAAATCACCGACTATTGCAGCTAAGTGTATGACGGTATTTATTTGAGGTAAAATTTTACTTAATGTTTTTAAATTTCTTATATCTGATTTAATGTATTGAAAATTTTTATTTTTAATCTTTTTTATTGTCAAAATATTTTTATATAAAAAATTATCGTAGCATATAACCTGAAAATTTTTACTTAATAAATTTTCTATAAGCTCTAAACCAACATAGCCGGCTCCACCGGTTACAAGAATTTTTTTATTCAATTTGATTATTTTTTTACTATTTGATTGAATTTAATTTTGAGTTTCTTTTTAAGATTGACGTTACTTTCGATCATTGCGCCACTTTCAATTGTTACATTTTTTCCAACTATACAATTTTGTGAAATAACAACTTTTGATCTTATGCATACATGTTCGTAAATTCGTGAATTACTTTCTATTTGTGAACCCATTCCAACAGAAATATTATCGCCAAGTATAACTCCTGATGAAATTATTACGTTATCAGAAATAAAAATACCTCTCCCTAATACAGAATTTTCTTTTATTATTGAATTTTTAGAAATTACATTCACGGGAACTAATCCAAAAGAAGTTGCACTATAATAATGTTTCTCTCTTAAAGTGGTATCACCAACTCCAATAATAAAACCATCGATTTGATTGTGTGTAAAATATTTTTCCTTTAGATCATCTACTAATCCAATAAAATTGTAATTTAAAAAAACTGCTTTTTTTTTGTGTTTTTTTTCATCTATTTTGTTTCCCACAAATCCCGCAAGTTTAAAGGTCTTATCTGAATGAATGATACCTGCAATTTCAATTGCTTCGGAACCCGCCCCTATTATTACGATTCTCATATTAACTTATTTTATTATTTTTAATTTATTTATACAGTAATAAATTTTAATTTTGCTCTTGGTAGTTCTTCTATATTCGATTTTGTAATGTTTAGTTAGCTCTTTTTCAAGTTGTACAAAATTTTTGACATACCCTATTGGTCGATGAGGTAACGAAAGAGCAACATATAAATTATTAGCAATTTTACTAAATTCAGCAATATATTTTTTCCATTTTTTTATATAAGACAGGACTTCAACACAAATGATTAGGTCAATTTTTTTTTTAATTTTTAATAAATTTTTAATTGATTGATTTTTTTTAATTAGTAAAAACTTAACTTTATTTTTATTTTTTTGTTTTGCTAATTTAATTGCTTCCTTGGATATATCAACTGCTGTGACTAGATTTTTTTTATTTTTAATTCTCTTAGCCAAAGTTCCTTTCCCACAACCAAAATCTATAATTCTTTTAAAATTTTTTTTTTTAATAAAAAAAATACTAAATTTTTTTTCATCATCAATTTTTAGCTGATTCCAACTATCAAATTTTTTCATACTTTCTAATTTATACATAGCATCAAATTTACCAACAAATCTTCTATTTTTGATATCAAACACAAAACTGTGCCACGGCTGTTCTATTGTATTTTTGTTCATATTTTTAATTTAAAATTTTATTAATTATAATTATTAAATCTTTTCTGTTTAATATAATTGGATTATTTGGTCTATGTAATATGATCAGATTGTTAGATTTATTTAATATTTTTAATACGAATTTTAAAATTTTTTCATTTTCATTTTGAGGAACATTTTCTCGTTTTATAGTTAATTTATTATATTTTAAAATTCCTATTAAATTGCGTATTACAAATTTACTTTTTTCCTTTTTAGATAAGTTTTTTTTATTGGGTTTTTTTTCAATTAAATCAAAGAGCTTAGAACATCCATAAAAACCTTTTTCATGGATTCTTTCAAAAAAATAAATTCCTGAAATTGCGTAACCCAAACCTTGCGGTACGTTATAGTTTGTTGAAAGATAATATGAAATTGCTGCTGCTGGTCCGCTGCTGGATGAATTCAATAAAGCTGCTACTGATAAATAGGCTCCCCATTGCATATTTGACCAGTATTCAAGATTGGTTCTTTTTTTTAAGACTTTTGGCAAATTATTAAATAGTAATTTAAAAGAACTTTCTGAAAAAATTCTGGAAATCTTATTAGATTTTCTATTAAACATAACATCAATAGATCTTATAAGTGCACCTAAGGTTGAATTTAAAATAACGCTCCTAGGAGAACTGACCACAATTTTTGGATCTAAAATCGAAAGTATTGGATAATTGTTTCTGGAATTTATTCCAAGTTTTACTTTGGATTTTAAATCTGTAAAAACCGCATTATAAGCAAGTTCGGCTCCTGTACCTGTTGTAGAAGGAATGGCAATAAGAGGAATTGAAGGATTTAATTTTTTAGGAAACCCCTTATACTTTAAACTATCGCCAGTATTTTTTAACAATGTTGCTATGCCTTTGGCATGATCTATTGCACTACCTCCTCCAATAGCAATAATACAATCAAATTTATTACTTTTTTTCTTTTTTAATTCTGAAACAACATGATTTAAATATTGATAGGTAGGCTCGTGAATTTCGTCAAAATACAAAATCTTTTTTAATTTTTGCTTTTCGCTAAATGTTTTTACAAAATTTCTTATATACTTTGAGTTTTTGTACAAGTTTTTATCTAAAATTAGGCCTATTTTTTTAAAATTTTTAACTTTTAAAAAATCATAAATACTTTTAATTGAATCTGATCCTGAAACAACATTAGTTTTTAGTTCAAATTTAAAATTATTTTTTAACATTAACCCTTAAAAATATTTTTGAGTAACTGCACTCCAACCGATCCACTATTTTCTGGATGAAATTGAAAACCAATTATGTTATTTTTTTTAATTGCTGAACAAAACTTTACATTAAAATATTTTGTTTCGGTGAAAACATACTTTTTTGTTGGAGGTTTGAGCCAATAAGAATGCGCAAAATAAACATCAAATTCTTTTGGAAGAGATTGAAAAATTATTTCATTATTGTATTCCTCTTTTACTTTAACTGTATTCCATCCCATATGAGGAATTTTCACATTATCTTCTTTTTTGAATGAATCACCCAAATATTCAATGTTTCCAGGTATCAATCCCAGTCCTTTGTTTTCTCCAAATTCAACACTTTTGTCCAATAAAAGCTGCATACCAAGGCATAGACCTAGTAAAGTTTTTCCTGAGTTTGCAAAATTTATTATGCTTTCAAAAATTTCAAGAGTTTTTAACATTTCAATAGCCGAACTAAAAGAACCCACTCCTGGTAAAATTAATCCTTTGGCATCGTATATTTTTTTTTTGTCGCTCGTAACAACAGGATTTAAACCAGCTGCCAGACATGCTTGCTTTAATCCGAATAAGTTTCCTACGCCATAATCTATTATGACCAATGAATTCATAAATTAATTTGATTTTGATTTATTTGAATAACTTGTCTAGCTTACTTGCTTGATAAGTTCCCAATTATTTCCTTTTTTTTTCCAAATGTGATCTTGTCTAAAACGATCAACAATTTCAGTAAATTCTTCCATTGTTAAATCTGTGTAATCTAAAAAAGTTTTAATACTTTTTTCAGGAAATTCACCATCAAACTTTTTAACCAACAAAACAGCTTCTTCTCTGCTAATGTGACCATCTCTAACTTCGTGTGCAGCGTCAGATGTTGCTCTACCAATTCCAAATTTAATATACATCATATAATAAAGTAATGAATCTGTTGCATCGTCAAGTTGAGCATACTTCGAATATGTTCCTTCCATTCTTCCTGTCGGATTAGCCATAAATCCTGTATTTTTTGCAGCATAATAATAATTTTCCTGTGGTAACCACTTGTTGTAATATCCCCACCAATGAAATTCTATTCCGTTTTCAATTAGTTCTTCTTTTGGTGGCAGATGATAAACGTTTAAATTTCCTTCTTTTAATTCAATATTGTAATGCTCAAAATAACCATCAGTCTTCGCAATATCTACCAAAGATTTTACTGGTGTGCTGTAGTATATTTTTTCATAATAGTCCCATGGCATGCCTGTAAAATTCATAGTTGTTGTATCTCCACCATATTCAAGTTCAGCATTTTCGCCATACATAACAAGTTTAACTTTATGGTTTAAAGCTTCTCTTACCGGTGCTGTATATTGTCCTCTGTCAAAAATTTCTTCATGATCTCCGATATATATAAATGATAACTTTGAAAATAATCTATTTAATTTTCCATTTGGAGTTATTAGTTTATGATCAAATCCAGAATTTATAAAATTTGTTAGGTTTATTCTTCCGATCTCGGAGTAAACGGGTGGAGCAAAAGTTACGCATAAAGGCGACATGCCATATTCATGTTTAAGCTTGTGAGCTATTGCTGATGAATCTTTGCCACCGCTGCAAGGCACAATTACATCGTATTCTCCATTTTTGCTTCTATTTCTATCTAATAATTTTTCTAACTGAATTTTTCTTTTTTTATAATCAATCAAACCTTTTTTTTTATATTCTGTATATCTACAAGGCTGGCATACCCCTTCTTTGTCAAAAAGAATTCTAGGTCTTTGATTTGATACAACGCACTTTTTACAAAACTTTACTTCTTTTGGTAATCTCTCAAATTGAGTCTCTAAATGTGGTTTTAAAGGTTTTATCAACATTTTTCAGTCTAATAATCAGTAGTTACGTTTTTAGTTGTTTCTGTTATAAAAAATTTAATTTTATTCGTGAAATTTATATGCCTTTCTACAACTAATATTATTTTGCATTAAATAATCTTTAACTTTTGTTATAGAAGATAAATCTCCTTTATAACCTTTTAAATTACTGTTTAAAAATTCAGTATTACCTTCTTCGTATTTTTCATTTTTATTATTATACTTTTCTTTTTCTACCAAAGAATAATGAAACATTGACGCAATGCAAATAGCATCCACTTTTGTATAATTAACAACTTCTTTAATACCCGAGAGAGAGCCTGCTCCACCAGATGCTATTACTGGTATCTTAAGCTTAGCTGTTAACTCTTTAAGTAAAAATTTATCAAAACCAGAACCAGTTCCTTCTTTATGTACTGCTGTAACAAATATTTCTCCCGCTCCCAACTCTTCTGCTTTTAAAGCCCATTCTATTGGATCTAGATCAGTAGATTGTCTCCCATTTTCTATATGACACTTATAAGTTCCATCTAAATTTTTCTGAGCTTCTATTCCTATAACTATAGTTGATGAGCCAAATTTTTTGACTGCTTCTTTAATAAAATTTGGGTTTTTTATCGCTGCACTATTTATTGAAACTTTATCGGCACCAGCTCTTAATATCTCTTTGATGTCATCTATAGTCCTCACTCCTCCACCAACGGTCAAGGGTATAAAAATTTTTTTTGCGGTTAATCTAATTAAATCCAATAAACTATTTCTTCCATACAAACTTGCTACCGTATCAACATATATTAGCTCATCTATACCATCCTCGTAATAAGCATTTGCAAATTTTTGTGGTTTTCCAATAATCCTTAGACCTTCAAGATGCACTCCTTTAACTAAATTGGGTCCTTTAACATCAAGTCTAGAAACAATTCTTAACTTCATTAAGTTATTCTGGGTAAAGTTGTATTAAGAAGATCAGCTCTATTATTAAAAGCGTCCGAATTTAAAAAATATTTTCTAGATTCTTGTTTTGTGCGCTGATAGAACTTACCATCTTCCAAATATTTTTTGAGGCTAGATTTAAATTTTTCTGTATTTTTAAACCAGAAAATTTCCTTATTTAATTTATTTTTAAAAGGTTCATCAAACAAATCTTCATCCAGAACAAACACATCTGCTTCAAAGTACAAGGCTTCAAAAAAAGTAGTACTAATCCAAGGAAGGATATTTAAATCAGATATTCTCAGCAAACTATTAACTGTCTCGCCAGTAGAAATATAAGCTATTTTATTAGCATTTATATCCTTTAAAATTTTTTTCCACATATTTGAATGCCCGTGAGGATAATCTTTAAAAATAATGTTATATCTATTTTGATATTCTTTTAATAATAACAAAATCTCATAGTGTAAATGCCACAGAGAACTTTCAACTTTTTGTCTATTATAACCTTGATAAAAATGATTTTTTTTGATGAACAATCCTAACATAAAAACAATCGTAGGTTTTTGATTTATTTTTTTACCATATTTTATTTTTTTATTTCTATTATCGTAATCAAAGCGTGGGGATCCTATAGGAAAAATTTTCTGGTTTTCTTGTAGATTAAGGCGCTTTAAAACAGATTGATCGCTTTTAATAAGATCACTTAAATATTTACCGTAAGAAATATGATTTTTGCAAAGCCTGTAATCAACAACATCGAAACCTGGAAGAGAATTTGTGCAGTATCCTCCATGCATCCATGTAACATAAGGAATTTTAAAATCTTTACAAATTTTTCTAAATGTAACGTTTGGAGAATGATGCGGTGACATACTTTGAAAAATTAAACATTTTGGCTTCTTTTTTTTAACTATTTTCTTTGCCCTGATGTAATCAAGAACAAAAAAATCTAAATAATTGGAAATTTTTTTTAATATTTGGTTAAATATTGGAGCAAAATTAATATTTTTATGTGAAATTAGTTGAGAGTATTGACTATTATTATCTAAAATATTTTTAAATTTTTCAAAAAATTTTTGATTATTTTTAACTTTTATATTTTGTAAGTCACCATGATAATAGGACAAATAATCTTTTGTTTCATTTGGATATAGTTTCTTCAATATAACAATTTCATAACAACCTATTGAAAGATATTTTGTATTTTGAAAAAAATAATCAATATAAAAAATTGTTTTATAATAAATTCTCTTAATCTTTTTTATAATATAATTATAAGAAAGTAGATACCTAGGTTGTCCAAAAGAAAACTTGTAAAGCTGTTTATTCTGATTTTGATCAAATGCATACATATAAATAATTTTAATTTTATCTTCAAAATTTTTTAGGAGATATTTAATAATACTGCAATTAATACTGATTAGAAAAAATTCGTCAATATCGATTGTTTTTGAATCTGCAACTAAAATTTCTTGAGGGTTATAAATTCTTATTAACTCCGAAATTAGTTCAGCATAGTAGTACAAACAATCGAACGAAATTTTTAAAAGATAATGATGGTCATCAAAAAAATTCCATTTCAAATTTTTATATCTTTCATCTACTTTCCATAAAGCGTTATCTAAAATTTTAGTAATCTTGAATGTTATGTCTGTTATTTCATGATATTTAGACCATAAATTTTCATGCTTACAAAAATGATATGTTTCAAAATATGGAATTTTATTTTTTTTAAGAAAATAGCTGGACTCGGGATCTAGTGAAACAATAACGGTTTTTTCATAATCATACTTCTTGGTCTGTATCTCTGATACTTGCCAAGCATACTCTACTAGTATTATTCTCATTTTCTGATTTTTTTCATAAAAAAATTAGCTATTAACAAGTTATCTTTGAATTAATAACGATTAGCCAATTTTTTTTTAACCAATTTTTTTTGATCTAATAAAATTGACATATCATTACATTTGACCTCTAAAGTATAATAACCTAAGTTTTTTTTGATATAAGGCCAAAACCACGAATTTTCTGTTACTAAATCATTAGTATCATAGTCAGCATTGTTATCGCTCAAATGATATCCTTTAGTCCATGGTTCGCAAATTTTTAAAAAATCGACTGAATTAAAATTTAGAGTTTTTGCAGAAACTTTTAAATGTGCTAAATCTACGAGAAGATTAACATTTTTTGAAGTATTTCTCATAATATATAACACATCTTCTGAGGATGTCATCAATAATGGATTTTGTTCAAAAGTTTTATAATTTTCTTTATTTAAGACGTTGTTTTCAATCAATAGTTCAACTCCCTCTTTTTCAGCAAAAAGAGAAAGATTATTTAATCGTTCAACGTAAACCTTTATCGTCTCTTCCTTTTCATTAATTTTTCTTTTTACTATTTTTTTTCCTAGTTCCTTTGGTTGAGGATCAATTAACCATCCAGCATGAAAACTATAATAGTTCCTTTCTAACTCACTCGAAAGTCTAATAGAATTCTTAATATGATTATAACAAACGTTTAAGAGATCTTTATCAAATGTAGCTAGATTTAATGTAAATGAAACCATCGAAGGGGGAAAGTAATTATGTATTTGAAATGATGCTGATTCTTTAAATTTTTTTATCTTGTCTGTAATATTCTCTTCATATAATCCACCTGATAATTCAATTTCCTTAATACCTAAATCCAAAAATTCTCTGGTTGTTTTAACAGCTGATTGATAGTTTATCATGCCCGTAGATATAAAAATCATTTTTTAAATTAGATCTTGCTTTCTTATTTGATAATCCCTTTTAAAATTTTTTTTCAATTTTCTTCCAATTACTGTATTAATTTTTTGGCCATTAAGACCAGTGCCTGGTCTTTTCATAACAATATCTCTGTAGCGTATTATTTCTCCACGTTTCATAGATTTTTTGAGAGTTATGCTTTTTCTAGCTATACTTCGCATTTCTTTTTCTTCTAGTTGGCACTTTTTTTGATCATCACCAAATATCATTTCTGCTTCTCTTATAGTTTTAACAAAAGTTGAAAATTCTTTGGGACTTGCAGACGCTTTATGATCTGGACCTGATAGATTTTTATTTATAGTAAAATGTTTCTCAATCATAGTTGCTCCCAAACCTACAGCTAAAATTGCAGCTGAATTTCCCTTGCTATGATCAGAAAACCCTACTGGTAATTTAAATAATTTTTTTAGTTTTAACATTGTTTTTAAATTTAAGCTTTTTGGTGAACATGGATAATTAGAAACGCAATGAAGCAAAGTTATTTTTGACATTTTTTTCTTTTTGTAAAATTCTATGGTCTTTCTTATTTCTGAAATAGTTGACATTCCAACAGATAGTATTAGTGGTTTTTTTGTTGATAGAATTCTTTTGTGTAATACCATATCAACCAAATCTGCTGAAGCTATTTTATATCTTTTAACATTTAATTCTTCTAACAATTCAACACTTTTAACATCGTAAGGAGTCGAAAGAAATTCAATTTTATTTTGATCGCAGTATTTTTTTATTTTTATAAAATCTGATTTTTTTAATTCTAATCTTTTTATCATATCATAATGATTTTCTTTTTTACTTGTTCTAAGTAATTGATATTTTGCTTTTTTTGCACTAATTTTTACAAATTCATCTGCAAAGAAAGTTTGAAATTTTACCACATCAGCACCACTTTTTTTTGCTTTCTTGATCATTTGCTTAGCCAATCGAACATTTCCATTATGATTAACTCCAATCTCTGCTATTATGATTACTTTTTTCATTTAAAGCTCTTTGCTTAATTCTTTTCTAAATATTTAATTATTTTTATATCTTCTTATTCAAACGCATAATAAATTTTCTCATTCATTTTTTTTGAAGTAAATAGTGTCCGAAGCAAGATTTCGTCTTAAAAAAATATTTGCACTAATCACACAATTACTTCCAATTTTGACTTTCTCTTTAATAACGCTCCCACTCCCAACAAAACTTCCTCTTCCTAAGGAAACTTTACCGTTTAAAATAGCGCCCGTAGATACGTGACAATGATCACTTACAGTAGTATCATGTTCAATAATACACTTGGTATTTAGAATACAATTTTTTCCAATAACCGCATTTGCATTAACAATTGCTCCATGCATAATTATGGTACCTTTTCCAATTTTTGCTCGCGGAGATACATAAGCGTGGGGAGATTTAATAACAGGCATTTTAAATCCTGCTTTAATAGCTTTTTTATATAAATTGATACGTATTTTTGCAATCTTAATTTGTCCAACGCTTATAAGAGCATATCTAATTCTTTTTGATATTTTCTTCATTTCTTGATCTGTGCCTAATACAGGATAACCAAATACTTTAGATCCTAGTTTTTCTTTTTTTTCAATTAAGCCAACAATGCGATATTTGTTGCATTGCTCAATAACATCTATACACGCGTGAGCCTGGCCTCCGGCTCCTACCAATATTATTTTTTTCATAATATATTATTACAGTCCATTTTTAATTAATTGGTTTTCTAAATTTTCTAGTATTTTTTTTTTAATATTTTCCTTTTTACTTACAAAATAAATTGTCTTGTTAAGTTTTTTCAATTCTTCTCCAAATTTACTAGAACTTGAAAATAGGATTGATTTACTTTTTTGATATAATTCATCAAAATTATAGCATATGAGTTCAGACGATAAATAATTTGGAAAAACTAAATTAATTTTCTTCATATTGTGAGTGTATTCATAAAATAAAACTGGAATTTCCTTGGCTAAACATTCATCTGCAATGGATGTGTGCTTTGCTATAATCAGATCTGCATTAGCACAAAGCCTGTAAGAATAATAAGAATCTTTGTAATTGGTAGATATAATTATGTTTTCTAAGTTGTTTATTTTGTCTATAACATTTTTAAAAAAACTATTGGTTGACCAGTTTAGACTTTTATATCTTAATATCACAAAAGTGTTGTTCAAGTTCTGAGAAAGCTTAATACAATCTTCCAAAAAATTAAGTTGGGCTGTCCAATTTAAATGTGGGTCTTTATAAGAATCAAACCAGTGATCTGTTGAGTGAACACCCAAAACAACTAATATCTTCTTTCCTTTATTTTTTGCATTAGAAATTTCTTTTGGCAATGTGTTTTTTTTATATAAAGAGATATAGTCGGTTCTATATTGACCAACTGGCACAACATTTTTTACATCATAATATTTTGATTTTTTAACAAAATTTGCTGTGTATTCACTTGCAGCATAGTAAGTATCAACCATTACATTGGAATAAGAAGTATAAAAAGTTGTTATGAAACGTTCCTGTGTTGCTGCAGTTTTAATATTATTTTTTTTAAGAGCTAATAATAATGTTTTTGGGCATAAGCAATCATAGTCAATTATAGCTATTTTTAATTCTTTAAATTTTTTTATAACCTCACAATATTTTACATAAGTGCTATACTGCTGAATTAATAAAACCCACACTAAAAATGTTGACCAACTTCTAACTAAATAAAGATTTTTGATAGCCTCGTATAAAATTTTGAAAAAAATTTTTATGGAAGGAACCTGTTCTTTTCTCAAACATACCCAATGAATATCTTTTTCAGGACTTAAATAATTAGAATAATCTAAATGCAGTATATTGTATTTATACAAGGGCGATTTCTTTTCGTCAGAATAGTAAAGAGTCTTCTGAAAAAGCATTTCCTTCTCTGTGCCATATATAGTCCCCTTATGCGTTACAAATGCTATGCTTTTTTTTGTATAATTATTAAAATTCTGATTGTTAGAAATTTTATGATTTTTATCTTTATTTTTTAACATTAATAAAGACAAAAATTTTTTCACAATTTTAATAAAATGCTTAAAGATATCGAGAGGAATAATTACATGAAAAATATTATTAGATACATCTGAAATAAAAAAATTCCTAAATTTAAAATTTACAAATATTATTTTTTCCAAGGGATATAAATTTAACCATATTCCCATTCGACCTGAATAAGTTCTTTGTTCATGGGATATAATGTCTTGTATTAATAATCTAAGTTTCTTTACTTCACTTTCATTAATTGAAAAAAGCTTGCAGTACCCTTTTAAAATTTTATCAGGAATCATTTTAATATTTTTTAAATATGCAAATTCATCAGGATCTCCGGACAGTAAAGAATACGAAATTTTTGGCGAAAATTTTTCAAACTCAATTGGCAATGGAGAAATATTTTTTTCTTTTAATTTATTTGCAATTTCATTTTTTTGGAACTCTGACTCTGAATCAATTAAAAGATAGGAGATTTTAAGTTTAAAATATTTTAGCAGCTTAATTAGAGGGACTTGCCAAAAGCTAACGTTTCCAAAAATGATATGCATGTTTTTAAGAGATAATTTAGAATTTTTTATAATTTTATATTTTGCTAGTCGATTTTTGATTTTTTAATAAAAACTCTACTAATCGAAAATCATATTCGCTATCAATATCAATAGATCTGCTTGCAGGCATTTCATATAGAATAGCTTTATCTTTTGATCCATGTTCTAAAGCATCTATAACAGTCCTAGAATTAACCTTAGAATTAACTAAAACTTTTCTACGATAAATATAAATGGAAGCATTC
>Ga0187833_10003598_pt1 | contig 15629 bp, 13 predicted proteins | sample ETNtaG_37_FD_167968 | JGI IMG/M metagenome (GOLD analysis project Ga0187833, IMG submission 167968) | Marine microbial and viral communities from oxygen minimum zone, Eastern Pacific Ocean - ETNP2014_SV_400_PacBio MetaG (Illumina Assembly) | ecosystem: Environmental > Aquatic > Marine > Hypoxic...
AATCTGGATCACAACGAATATTGAATAAATATTGTTCAGGAAAATTAAATTTAGAAAAGCACGATGTTGTAGGATTAATAAAGAAAGCAAAACAATTGGGTATGGAAATAGGAGGAAATTATATTTTCGGTTACCCTGATGAGACAATTTTTGAAATGATAAAAACTTTTAATTTAGCCAGAAAACATATGGCCGCAGGAATTGATTCTGCAAATTTTAATTTTCTTACTCCATTTCCAGGAACAAAGATTCACGATTATGTTGTAGAAAATAATCTTTTACTTCCTAATTTAAACATTGCTGATATGGATTGGATGCGTCCTAGTATGAAAACCAAGGTACCAGGATGGATTATAAAATTAATAATTACAAAAGGGTGGAGGTTTGTAAATAAGCCAGAAAGGGTAAAAAGAATTAAGGGAATGACTTACTTTTACGGACACTAAACTTGTTAACTAGATTTATTAATATGAAATACCGAGTCTTTACCCTCATCGAACTTCTCATTGTCGTTGCCATTATCGGCATCCTGACTACCGTTGGGATGATTGTTAGCTATAAAACTGATAAATTTCAGGATTTATATAAAAAATTTGGTAGGCAAAAAGAATATAAGGAAAGATTGTATAATCAGGGATGAAAGACAATCTTGCATTTATTGATAGAGCTATCTTTAAGAAAGGAAATGTACTCTTTTTCTTCTTTTTAATTGCTTGTTTTTTTAGCAGGCTTGATTTACAGATTTTTTTTATAGATATATTTAGCCACCTAGGTTTTCAAATACTTATTGGTGGAATACTGCTGTTTTTTATTTTGCTTTTCTTAAAAAGGTTTTGGGCATCCGTGATTTGTATTTTTGTTTGCATTGTATTTGTAGCCGATATTTTATCATCCTGCAATCATTGCGATGCTGTTTTAAAGGACAGATCACAAATTCGAAATAAACTTCGCTTAATAAGTTTTAATATTTCTTATGAAAATTCTATTGAAAACTTCGAAAATATGCGTGAAATGATTTTATTAGAGAAACCAGATATTGTTCAATTTCAAGAGCTTTCTCCACAAATGCAAGATAAAATCAAAACTTTAAGATCGATTTTTCCATATAGCGCAGGATTAAATAAACCAAAAGGTCCTTTTGATAGTTTAATTTTAAGTAAGCATCCTTTAACAAATACTAAAGTAGGCGATAATCATGTGGTTATTACAAATCTTATCTTGAATGAAGCAAAAATATCTATAGTAGGGATTCATCTGTTCACAGGAGAATCCAAAAAGAATTTCAATAATGCTTTACAACAAATCAGTTATCTTAAAACTATAGTTAGTAACACTAATAAAAACTTAATTCTCTTAGGTGATTTAAATATGAGCTCGACATCAAAAAGATTTGCGAAATTTTTAAAAGAAACAAATTTATATACCTATACATCATATAAAAATATAACTTCTACTTGGCCAGCATTTATGCCTAATTTATTAGGTATTCAGATCGACCACATTTTATTTTCTAACAATTTTAAAATGGTTGATAAAAAAACATCTAATAGCTTTGGCTCTGATCACAGACCATTAATTGTTGAATTATCTTATTAATAATTGATTTTATTGAATCAAAAATATTTTATTGATTAAATATCTTGTATATTTTAGTAAAAAAATTGTCGAAACTAAAAATATATTTTGTCCATTGTCCAATCTAATTCTGACAGTTTCGTTTAAATAATCTATAAAAGGTAATTTTGAACCTATCCCTCCACGTCTAAACTTTCCAAATATTTCATTTTTTTTTGTAGCCATACCTTTCAGTTTGTGTTTAACAATCATTCTATAAAAAAAATCATAATCTGGAGAATATTTGTATTTAGTTTTGTAATAACCAACTTTTTTTTGGGCTCTTTCTCTTATAAAAAAACCAATAGAGTGCGTGCTATAAAAACCAAAGCTCCAACGTATTTTCCATGGTCTGTATCCATGCAAAAGTTTATATTTAATCACACTTCCAAAAATAAAATCTATGTATTTATATCGATTAAAATAATTTGCGGATGTTCTTAGAGCATGCTTATAAAAGATATCATCCGAGTTGAGAATTGAGATTATTGAACCGTGGCTCAATTTTATTCCTTTGTTCACAGCGTCGGAAAAACCATTGTCCTTTTCGGATATCCAATAGTCTATTTTTGAATTGTTTTTTTTTATAATATCCAAAGTTCCGTCTGTTGATTGTCCATCAATAATTATAAGTTCATAATTTTTATAGCTTTGATTTAAAACACTATTTATTGACTGTTGTAAAAATTTTTTACTATTCAATGTAACTGTAATTACTGAAATCAGAGGTAAATTTTTTTTATCTTTTTTTAATATTCCCCTTTTTCTCAACCCACCAGAAAGAAATTTAATATTCATTTTCTAAGTAACCTAGGATTAAATTTAAATATTTTTCGCAATTTTTTTTATAATCATATCTTGAAAGACTTAAATAGCCACAATTAGTCATTAGTTTATTTTTTTTTTTATTTTTGTAGTGAGTGAGTATTTTTTTTGCTAATTGTTTATAATCTTCCATTTTGAATAAATAACCTGCCTTCCCTTGTAATAAAATTTCAGAAGGACCTGTAGGGCAATTTGCAGATATAACAAATTTTTTTAGACTTAAAGCTTCGAGCAAAACATTGGGTAGACCTTCAAATTTAGAAGTAAGAACAAACAAGTCTGCCACATTCATATATTTATATGGATTCTTTTGAAAAGGGATTAATTTAGCAGAATGATGCAAATTGTTTTTATGTATATAATGTTCAATTATCGTTTTATTTTTTCCACTTCCAATTATTAATAATTTACTTTTAATTTTTTTATTTACTATTTTAAACGCTTTTAAAAGTGTCAGATGATCTTTTTGATTTGTCAATCTTGCAGCATTTAAAATTTTGAAATTTTTTTTATCTAAAAAAAAATTATCTTTTATTTGTTCATTTTTTAATTTTGCAATTTTTTTTCGATCAAGTGGATTGAATATTAATTTTGTTTTTAAATTAAATTCTTTATCCATTTGTTTTTTAAAATCGTAGGCATTAACTACAATTTCATCTGCCATTGGTAAAAAAAATCTAAATAAAATCTTTTTAAATGGATTTTTTGACCACCCAGAAGGAGAACTGTTTGAACGTGTAATAATTTTTATATTAAAAATTTTGGCAAATATTATTGCATAAATATTAGCCTGAAAGGCAAAAATTAAAATATTTTTATTTCTTAGATACTCTTTAAACAAAAGGAATAAGCATATTAAATATTTAAAAATTTTATTTTTATTTTTTGAAAATTTAGAGCCAGGTGAAATAAAATTAATTTTCTTGTTGAAAGAATTCCGAAAACGATTTTCAGCAGAAATTAACTTAATATTTTTTATTTTTTTTGCAAAATAGTTACTAATTATTATAAGGTTTTTTTCAACCCCACCCCCTTCAATGGAAGGCATAAATAATATTAGCGACTTGATTTGCATTTTAGAGATATTGTAAATTTTACGAATTTATAATTTTTGTATTATAACATCGCTATAAATTTAATCATTAATTTAAAAAAACAAAAAATATTTAAACCGCAGCTTAGGGCGCAAATAAGCCTGCCCTTACTAAGTTTTATTTATATTGAAGTTCATAAAAAATATACTCAAATAGAAATAATTGATATATATTTTTTTAATGAAAATTTTTATAACTGGATGTTGCGGATTCATAGGGTTTAGTTTTGCAAATTTTCTAGCTAAATCAAATAAAAAAATACATATCATAGGAATAGATAATTTAAATGATTATTATTCTGTGAACTTAAAAAGAAAAAGACTAAATGAATTAAATAAGAATAAAAATTTTATATTTTACAAGATCGACATTAATCAATACGAAAAATTAGAAAAACTTTATAAAAAATATCTTTTTAATTGTGTTTTTCACTTTGCGGCTCAGGCTGGAGTAAGATATTCATTAATAAATCCAAAAGCTTATATTGAAAGCAACATTTCTGGTTTTTTTAATGTTCTAAATTTGTCTATAAAATTTAAAGTTGCAAGGTTATTCTATGCTTCATCAAGTTCGGCTTATGGAGAACTTAACAAGTTTCCTTTGAAAGAAAATTATAGTCTGAAACCAAAGAACATTTATGGATTGAGCAAAAAAATAAATGAAGAAATGGTAAATGTTTTGTTACAACAAAATAAAACTAAATGTGTTGGTTTAAGGTTTTTTACTGTTTATGGTGAATGGGGAAGACCCGATATGTTTATGATGAAATATTTAAATGCAACTTATAATAAATCGAAAATTTTTTATTTGAATAATTATGGAAATCATTTCAGAGATTTTACTTACATAACTGATGTATGTACTATTTTGAAAAGGTTAATTTATTCAAAATTAAAATATAAGCATTTAATTATAAATATTTGTTCCAACAAGCCTTTAAAACTTACAAGTATAATTAATAAAATCAATCAATTAACATTAAATAAACCTAAAATAAAAAAAAGATCATTACAAAAAGCTGATATTTTCAAAACTCATGGAGATAACAATTTAGTTAAAAAAATAACTGGCATAAAAAAATTTACAGATATTTCAATAGGGTTAGAAAACACCGTGGAATGGTATATAAAAAATAAAGATACGATTAATTGAATGAGGGAAGCTTATTAAGCATTCTTTATTGTATTCTGCTTTATTGGAGATTGTTTTTTTATTTTTCGCTTCCATGCTTCAGTAGGCTGTGATTTACTTGCTCCCGTTAGAGGCTGCTTTTCACCGTTTCCACTCTGGTAATTATGTAATGGTCTCAAGTTTCTCACATTGTCTTTATTGGGTGTTTTTTTCCAGTCGTCATCTTTTAATGCCCTTCTAGTTGCGAAAAACATTCGCGGTATTTCTTTAACTCTCATCATGAATTCTTGAGGGTCGATCATCGGAATTGCAATTATTCCGAGCAATTTATGTATAAAGCCATATTTTAATTTCAAAATTTTTCTAATCAATGGTCTGAGGAATTTAGGTGCTACAGTGTAAACGGGTAAAATTTTAGCAAATTTTTGAACTTCATCCATATAAGGAAGGTTAAGCCAACCAGTTGTATGGTAAGAACCATGGCCTAGTTTAACCTGTTCATAATTTTCTGCGGTCAAATATCCTTTTTCCAGACAATATTCTGCTAATTCAGTTTTAGGATAAGGGTAAAAAATAAATGACGGTGTATAACTAGCATCAAGTTTATCATTAAGGTCTAAAGACTTCCACATGTCTTCCGGAGCTTCTTCAGGAAAACCAAAGATATATTCGGCACTAAGCTTCATTCCATACTTTTTGATTATTTGAGCTGCAACGATAATATCTTCATCAGTATGTTTTCTGTGTAATAATTTAGTTCTAATTGCTTCACTGCCTGATTGAACGCCCATCGATACTTTTGTACAACCTGATTCACTAAGTAATCTTAAAATTTCATCTTTTGCAGTTGATGGAGTAACATAACAATGAAACGGAAGGCTTATATGTTTGCGATAAGCATCTCTAAACTCACGTAGCCATTTGACATTAAAAGCAAACACATCATCATGGAACCTAAGTGATTTAAACTTATATGTTTTTAGTATATCGGTAATACCATCAATAACATTTTTAACTGATCTTTGTCGCAAATATGATTCACCCGTATATAAACTATTACGAAAACTATTAACACAAAATGTACATTCGAAGGGGCATCCCCTAGTTGTCATAATATTTAGCTGAGAAGTAAGGGCTCCGTATTTTTCAAAAAGAGATTTGTTTCCAGCAGGTAGAACATCTAGAGATTTAATTATAGGTCTTTTAGGATTTTTGTGAATTTTTCCCGCAGCATCTCTGACCCACAAGTTTTTAACATCAGTATACGGACGTTTTTCCTTTAATCGCTGCAACAATTCTTCTAATGGTTCTTCGCCTTCTCCAATACAAAGTGCATCATAACATTCGTCCTTAATAACCTCTTCCGGTATTGAAGTAGGATGTATTCCCCCAATAATAATTGGAACATCAAGCACCTTTTTTATTTTCTTTGCAAGCCTTGTGACAGGTAGATAAAGATTAGTAATAGCACTAAAGGCAACCAAATCGGGACGAAAACGAACAACTTTTTCTACGACAAGCTTATCATTGCAAACAATTTTATTCAAAAAATTGTTCACAAAAGGAATATCTAGATATCCATTATCTCCAAGCGCAGGATCGTAAATTAGCTCTGTCTCATGTCCTTTACTTTCTAAGTAAGCAATTAGAGCCTGTACACCAAAATGTTCACTACCACGATAATAAAATAAAACTTTCATCAAATATTCCCATGTTCCCACTATAACTATATTCCCTCTCACTAAACTATGTTAAAATAATAAGAAATATACTTTTAGAATGTATCAAAATAATCATTAAAATAAAATTAAAATTATATTTTGTTAAATAAATTTTTATAGTTTTATATGAGCCAGCTAGAAACATATCCTTATTATAGAGCAAGCATAAGTTCAGGTATTATATTCAGTTTCTTTGAGAAAATTATTAGGAGTCATCCGCTAATTTATTTTCTATCAAGAAGTTTAGTTAGATTTACAAATATATTTGAACAAGATTTTGATGGAATAAGAATATTAAATTTAAACGATAAAGTTAATATAATTGACATAGGAGCAAGTGATGGAATAGCATCTAAATTTTTTAATAAAAATTTAAATATCGGTAGTATTATTTGTTATGAACCAAATAATTACTACGTTAGTATATTAAAAAAAATTAATATTAAAAATCTGATTGTTAAACCTTTTGCAATTGGAAATAAAAACAGTTACAAAACAATTTTTTTTCCAAGATATAATTTTTTTTTTAAGAATTTTGATATAATTTCATACACTCATTATGATAGAAAATTAGTGAATAAAGCAGTTTTATCAGACTTTAAATTCAGAAGAAATATTTCAATAATTAAAAAAAAAATATTTGTAAAAAAAATACAAAAAATAAATAAAAAAATTGATCTTATTAAAATTGATACTAACGGTTTTGAATTATCTGTTGTTAAAGGGTTAATTCATATAATTAAAAAAGATAAACCTGCTTTGATTATTGAATATAATCGGGATGTCAAAATTATAGATCAATTACTTAAAAAATTTTCATATAAAGGATATTATTTTTTACATAATACAAAAAAATTTAGTTTGAAAAAAAAAAGATATTCCGAAAATACATATTATTTACAAAAAAATCATTTAATCTAGGAAGTTAAAAACTTATATTAATGAAATATTATCATTGCACAACTCGTACCAAGAAAAATTGAATATAATATAATAATTAGTTGTATGAAAAAGAATGTCAATTTATGGATCTTTTTTTGTTCTATATTTCTTTTTTCAATAAAATGGTACTACCCCTTTTCAAATTTTGATGAAAGTATAGATGTAAGGGTAATTTTTGAGAGTATCAGCGATGGCTATTATTATTTTCCTCTTTTGAAAGCTCTATCAAGTTTTGATTTAAATTATTCATTTGATCCTTCTATAGAAAATTTAGGAACTGTAGCGATTCCAACTGGAGCATTTTTTTTACATTTTATTTTTTATTTACTCATAGGATCTTGGAGTTTTATAATTTTAGAATTTTTTTTTATACTTTTATTTTTAGTAATCTTTTACAAAATTTTTAGATTATTAAGTTGTGAAAAAATACAATCATTAACATTGTCCGTGGCACTATTTACTATCCCAAATTTTTTACAAATTCTTAATTTAGATAAATTAAATTATTTTAGTGTAATTTCTTCTGAATTTTTTTCATTAAGATTTCCTAGGCCCATGGTAACCAATATCTTCTTTTTTTTATTTATTTTATTTTTAATTAAATTTGATCAAAAAAAAATTTTTCTTAAAAAAAATTTTATATTGCTTGGAATTTTATCAGGTTTATCATTTACATCTCTTGTTCATCTATTTTTTGTAGAACAAGTGAGTTTATTGTTTTTTTTATTCTATAAATTTAAATCTCAAACAATAAAAAAATTAAAACAAAATATTTCATGTGTCGTTGCTTATATCGTGTCTTTTATTCTTGTATCCAGCCCCTTTTTGATAAATATATATTTTACTGAACCAGATTTTCTAGAAAGATTGGGGTTAGTTAATTTAAATTATGAAAAAAAAATAATTTTAGTTAAATATCTTTTTGTAAAACTATTTAAACCAGAATTTCTAATTATTTTTATTATTACTATTTCCCTAATTATCTTACTAAATTCAAAAAATTTCTTTAAAGAATTAAGAAAATTGAATGTTATTTTTATAATGTTTTATGCTTCTATTATTTCACCTTTTGCATTTATTTTAATATCAACAAAATTTTTTTCTCACTTTTACCTTTTTAATAATCAAATAGTCATTTTAGCATTTTTATTATTATTCTCATCAGTTTGTATAATTATCAATACTTATTTAAAAAATTTTTTTTTTGATAAATTTGCAAATTCTTTATTTATTTTTTTATTAACAATATGTTTGGTAACTAATTTTTTTCAAACATATAAAAATTATAATAAAATTCATTTAAGTGAAGAAAATGCATCTGAAAGGAAAGAATTTAATAAAGTAGTGAATATTATTAATGAAATGGATTTACTTGATAAAAATAATAATCTTTCACTTTTAACATTCGATAATAGATTTTTGGTTTGGTTTATTCTTAATGAAATAAAGTATTTAAATATTGTAAATGGAGTGTTAGTCCCTAGAAAACATGAGATGATCGAAAATGATTTAATAAATACATTTAAATATCTAAGACTTTCAGTAAAAAATTTTGAAAAATTTTTAGAAAATAAAAAATTAAGTACATGGCGTTATAGAAATGAAAATGTTAAAAATTTATTTTGGATGCTATACCAAGCAAATTCACTAACCACATTTAACGACTCTAAGAATTTCAATAAAGAAATACTTGAGTTTATTAATAATAGTTCACCATTGCTTTCACAACAATTAGCTATTCCAAATGATGAACTTCAAAGGTTAATAAAAAAATTTGATTTTGAAAAAGTATCTAACCTTTCTGATCCAAAAATTATAATTATTAATAAAAAAAATTCCATTTTAATTAAATCTAGTATAGATCTTGATGATTTTTGTAAAAAATTCGAGGGAAAATTTTACGATTTTTATTATAATTTAAATTTAGAATCTAACTGTAATAGTTAAATATGTTTGCGTTTTATAGTATTTTTTACTTAATATAGCTGTTTAGAAATCAAATTGATATTTTTAGTGAAAGTTTATGAAAATTATAATCTGTAGAAATTGTAAAAATAATAAATACCACAATTTATTTAGTTTAGGGAAAATGAGCTTTACAGGTAAATTTTCCAAAAATTATTTGAATGATATACCAAGTGCATATCTTAATCTTTTAATGTGTAAAAAATGCAAACTTGTTCAATTGGATAGAAACTTTAATCTAAAATATTTATATGGAAAAGATTATGGTTACAGAACAGGTATAAATAAAACAATGACTGATCATGTAAAAAAAACGGTAAAAAAATGCTCAACTTTGGTAAATTTAAAAGCAAAAGATCAAGTGCTAGATATTGCAAGTAATGATGCAACATTATTGAATTTTTATCCAAAAAAAATAATTACTGTTGGCGTTGATCCCTTAGCAAATAAATATAAAAAATACTACTACACAATTGATTACAAAATTTCAAATTTTTTTCAAATTACTGATATCAAAAAATTGAATTTAAAAAAAAAATTTAAAATAGTTTCTGCTTTATCTGTTTTTTATGATCTTAGGGATCCAAATAAATTTATTCGTGAAGTTAAAGAAATATTGGATGAAAAGGGAATTTTTGTTTTAGAACATGCTGATCTATATTGCATTATAAAAAATATTATATTTGATACAATTTGTCATGAGCATTTAAGTTTTTATTCGTCAAAAGTTATTATGGAAATAATTAGAAGTAATGGATTGAAAGTTTTTAATCATGAATATAACAATATAAATGGTGGCAGTTCTCGCTATTATATTTGTCATCAAAAGGCAAATTATAAAGTAAAAAAAAATAATATTAAAATGACTTTATTAAAAGAAAGAAGAATTGGTTTGCATTCAAAAAAAACATTCAAAGTATTTTTTAAGAAAATTTTGAATGAAAAAACTAAGCTTAAAAAATTAATTAAAGAAATTAATAATAAAAAATTAACTATTCATGGTTATGGAGCCTCAACTAAAGGTAATGTTCTTTTACAATTTTGCGATATTGGAAATAAGGACGTAAATTATATAGCAGATAGAAACCCATTAAAATATAATTTGTTTACACCAGGTACAAAAATAAAAATAATTTCAGAAAAACATTCTAGAAGTTTAAAGCCAGATTATTACTTAGTATTACCATGGCATTTTAAAAAGGAAATTTTAATTAGAGAAAACAAAATTAGACAAAAGGGTACGAAATTTATTTTTCCACTTCCAAAAGTTAAGGTTGTTTGATGAATAATATTATTATTATTATTCCAACTCTAAATGAAAAAAAAAATATTAAAATTTTATTTGATAAATTAGCCACAATAAACATAAGATTTGATCTCCTATTTATTGATGATAATTCTAGTGATGGTTCGCAAGAAGAAATCAGAGACTTGGCAAAAAATAATCAAAATATTAATTATATTTTTAGACCAAAAAAAATGGGTATTGGCTCAGCTCATAAAGATGGTTTTATTTGGGCTTATAAAAAAAATTATAAAATAATTATTACAATGGACGTGGACGGAACACATGATTCCAAATATATAAAATGTTTGATTGAAGAATTAAAAAATTCAGATATTGTTGTTACTAATAGATTTTTAGAAAAAAATTTATTAGAAAACTGGCCTTTATTTAGAATTTTCTTAACAAGATCAAGACATTTGCTGATTTCTTTATTTTTATCAATGTCCTACGATGCATCCGGAGCTTTCAGATGCATCAATTCTCAAAAGGTTGCATTATCTGATTTAATTTTAGCAAAAAATGATAGTTATGCATATTTTTGGGAAAGTATTTTTATATTACATAAAAAAAAATATCGTATTAAACAAATACCCATTTGTTTACCATATAGAATCATTGGTTCTTCAAAAATGACTGTGAAAGATGTTTTTGTTTCGATTTTTTATTTGATGATAGTTTTCGTAAAAAAAATTTTAGGCAAATATAATTACAAATAATTTAATGAAAAGTTTAGTAAGTGTAATAATGCCATATTATAATAAAAAGAATTTTTTTTTAAAATCTATAAATTCTGTGTTAAATCAAACACATAGCAAACTTGAGATTATCATTATATATGATGATCAAGACAGGAACGATTTAGAATACATTAAGAGTTGTATTAAAAATGATTCGAGAGCTAAAATAATATTTAATGACAAAAATAAAGGCGTAGCCTATTCAAGAAATAAAGCAATATCAATAGCTCAAGGAGAGTATATAGCATTTTTAGATTGTGATGATTTTTGGGAGACTAACAAAGTTGAAGCACAACTGAATTTTATGTTAACTAATGGTTATGATTTTTCCCACACAACATATCGGGTCATAAACTATAATGAAAAAATAATTGGCACAATTAAAGCCAAAGAAAAATTAAAATATAAGGAATTGCTGAAATCTTGTGATATAGGCTTATCTACCGTAATTTTAAAACGCAACCTATTAAGCGATATGAAATTTCCTGATCTCAAAACAAAAGAAGACTTTGTTTTATGGTTAAGTCTTGCTAAAAAATCAGTTAATCTAGTTGGTTTTGATAAACCTTTAGTGTTTTGGAGACGTATTCCCGATTCATTATCAAGCTCAATATTACAAAAATTAAAAGATGCATTTAAAGTATACTATGTATATGAGAAGAAAAATTTTTTTTATTCAATTTTTTGCGTAATTAGATTATCTTTTTATGCATTGTTAAAAAAAATAAATTCATAATCGCCATTTTTTTAAATTATAAAAATAATGAAAGAACTTACCCTTGTAATTCCCGCAAAAAATGAAGCAGAGTGTTTGCCAAAAGTTTTAAATGAACTGAAAAATTTTGATTGTAAAAAACTTGTTATTATTCCTAGGACCGATTTAAATACACAAAATGCTGTAAAAAATTTTGATTGTAAAATTATTATTCAACATGATGATGGCTATGGAAGAGCTTTAATACAAGGTATTAATGAAACTGAAACAAATTTTTTATGTATATTTAATGCAGATGGTTCAATGGATCCCAAATATCTTAAAAATATGTTTAACGAGTTGTCAAACAATTGTGATTTTGTATTTAACAGCAGATATGAAAAGGAAGGTGGCAGTGATGACGATACTTTGTTGACATACATTGGAAATAAAATAATTACGTTTACTTGTAATTTGTTGTTTAGGTTAAATATTTCGGATGTATTATTTACTTATGTTATGGGTAAAAGGTCAGCATTTAAATCTCTTGATCTTAAAAGAAAAGATTTTTGTCTTTGTATTGAGTTGCCAGTATTGGCTAAATTTAAAAAATATAAATTCATTTCAAAACCTAGTTATGAGAGATCAAGACTATCGGGTAGAAAAAAACTTAATGAATTTAAAGATGGATTTTTAATGTTATTATCTATATTGAAATTGTTTATACTTAGAAAATGAAAAAAAAAGTTGCTTTAATAACTGGAATCACTGGTCAAGATGGATCATACTTGGCAGAATTGCTTTTAAAAAAAAAATATAAAGTACATGGAGTAATTAGAAAATCTTCTTCTTTCAACACAAAAAGAATTGATCACCTTTATATTGACCCACATAATAGAACTAATTTTTTTTTATATTACGGAGACCTTACGGATAGTAACAGTATTTATAATTTGATACATAATATCAAACCAAACGAAATCTATAATTTGGGGGCACAAAGTCATGTAGGAGTTTCTTTTGAAAATCCCGAATATACTGCTGAAGTATCTGGCATTGGAACTCTAAGAGTTTTAGAAGCCATACGTTTTTTAAAAATGAAAAATATTAAATTTTATCAGGCTAGTACATCAGAGCTATTTGGGGAAAAATACAAACAAAAAACTTTTAATGAACAATCAAAATTTCATCCAAAGTCACCTTATGGTGCAGCCAAATTATATTCTTATTGGATAACTTCGGTTTATAGGGAGGCCTACGGTTTATTTGCCTGCAATGGAATTCTATTTAATCACGAAAGTCCAAGAAGGGGAGAGACATTTGTAACGAGAAAAATAACTAGATTTTTAACTCGGAAAAAACTTGGTTCAAATGGAATACTTTATTTGGGTAATTTAAATGCGAAGAGAGACTGGGGTCATGCTAAAGATTATGTAGAAATGCAATGGAAAATATTGCAACAAAAAAAACCTGAAGATTATGTTATTGCATCAGGAGAAACTCGTACAGTGCGTGAATTTATTAATACTGCGGGAAAATTATTAAACATGAAAATATATTGGACAGGAAAGGGTTTAAAAGAAATTGGATATATTTATGAAGATGGCAGAAAAAAAACAATTATCAAAATAGACAAAAAATATTTTAGGCCAAATGAGGTTGATTATTTAAGGGGAAGCTGCAAAAAAGCTTATGAAAAATTGAATTTTAAACCGAAATATTCATTCTTTAGTCTCATTAAGGACATGATAGATCAAGATCTACTTTTGGCCCAAGAAGAGTTAAATAATAAATATTGATACATATAATGAATATAGTGGGGATTGTTATTGCAGTTCTATTTATTATAACAATATCAAATTTTGTATTCAAAAAGTTCAATATCCTGATTGATCAAAAAAACATATCAATTCATAAAAGTTTTATTAATGGACACAAAACCACACCTCTTTTGGGAGGTCTTGTTTTTTTTTTAATATTAGTTTTTTTTTTACCTGAAAATTATCAATATTTTACTATATTAATTTTTTTTATCTTTTTAACAGGGTTATTATCCGATCTAGATATTCTGCACTCTCCATTTTATAGAATTATATTTCAGACAATTGTAATTGTAGTATATCTGTTTTTATTTGATAATTTTGTACTTTCAATAAGAGTAGATTTTTTTGACAATTTATTAAACATTTTTTTTATTAAATTATTTTTTACTTCATTTTGTATATTGATTTTAATTAATGGGACAAATTTTATCGATGGGGTTAATACTTTAGTTGCAGGTTATTTTATTCTAGTCGTTTCAAATGTAATTTATTTAACAGACGTTAATAACTTAAATTTAGATATATTATTAGTTTCTACATGTCTAACTTGCTTAGTGGCTATATATATATTTAATTTTTTTGGAAAAATATATTTGGGCGACGGGGGAGCTTATCTAATAAGTTTTGTTATTGGCGTTACATTAATCAAGTTTTTTAATGATAATTATTTAGTGTCACCTTATTATATTGTAGCTTTATTGTGGTATCCAGCCTACGAAAATTTATTTTCTATAATAAGAAAGAAAATTTTAAAAAAAACTCCATCAACACCTGACAATGAACACTTGCATCAACTTATTTATTTATACTTAAGTAGATCATTTAATATTGATAAGAATTTCTCCAACACTTTATCTGGTATATTAGTCTGCCTTTACAATTTATTTTATTTTTTAACTATTTTTGATAATTTTAGTCACACAGAAACATTAGTATATTCTATTATTTTTAATGTTTTATTCTACAATCTTTTATATTTTTCATTAAGAAAAAAATTATTTAATAATAAATAAAATGATTAAATATTTTTTATTATATTTTTATTTGATATTAATTATATCTTCTATCTTGGGTTATGGTTTTTTATTAGCTCAATTTTTGAATAAAAATCTACTAAAATATAATTTAGGATATATCGGAATATTAGGTTTATTGGCTCTTGTAATTCTATCTTATACTACAATTTTTTTTACTAAACATGGTTACGTTCACAATTTAATCGTTCATGCTATTGGCTTGATTTCTTTTGCGTTTTTCTTTTGTAAATTAAAATTAAATAAAGATTATATTTTATTAATTATTTTAATATTTTTTTTGGGTTCATCACTATTGATTCTAAAAAATCATGATGATTTTTCCTATTATCACCTGACATATTCTTTAGGATTAACCGAAAACAAGATTCAATTAGGCTTGGGAAATATTGGTCATGGCCCCAGACACCATTCATCGGTATTTTATCTAAATTCTTTAATTTTTTTGCCATACATCAAATTTTACCTTTTTCATTCAATTGGTTTAATTACGCTGATTTTTGTTAATTTTATATGTTTGGGTTTTATATCGGATAAAAAAAAATTTAAAAATTTTGATCATACATATATTTTTTATTTATTAGTTTTTGCATACATTAATGTAAAATTTTATAGAATCGGAGAGTATGGTACCGATATTGCTGCACAATTAATTGTTTTAGTTTTAATTCCTTTGGTTTTGATTACGATTAAAAAAAATTTGCATAAATCTGAATTTAAAAGTAATGCTCAATTATTAATTTTATTTGTATGTTATGTAT
>Ga0187833_10003602_pt1 | contig 15625 bp, 10 predicted proteins | sample ETNtaG_37_FD_167968 | JGI IMG/M metagenome (GOLD analysis project Ga0187833, IMG submission 167968) | Marine microbial and viral communities from oxygen minimum zone, Eastern Pacific Ocean - ETNP2014_SV_400_PacBio MetaG (Illumina Assembly) | ecosystem: Environmental > Aquatic > Marine > Hypoxic...
TTATTAGCCAGGGATCGAATGGGAATAAAACCCCTTTACTACTATTTTGATGGAGAAAGACTTATTTTCGCCTCCGAGATTAAGTCTATATTAAAATGCTCGGACATGAAAAGAAGTTTAAGTACCGAAGGATTAAAAGGGTTTTTAATTTTTGGGTACACACCAGGGAAAACAACTATTTTTGATAAAATTTACAAACTTCTTCCAGGTAACATCTTGAATTATAATCTAAAATCAAAAAAGATAAACATTCAAGAATATTGGAACTTGGATTTCTCAGATATTCGTAAAGATACTGAATTATATTTATTGAAAAGTGTAACAGAAAATCTTAGAGATAGCGTAAATGCCCACCTTGTGAGCGATGTGCCAATTGGAGTATTTCTTAGTGGTGGAATCGATTCTAGTTCAATAGCAACTTTAATGAATGGTCTTACAAATTCCCCTATTAAAACATTTACGATTGGATTTGAAGATCAGTCCTATGATGAATCTATTTATGCAAGAAGGGTAGCAGAAACTTTGGGGACTGAACATTACGAAAAGATTATATCACCTGATGAAACGCTTGAAATTATTGCAGAAATTGCTCCTTCACTAGATGAGCCATTTGGAGATGCATCTATGTTTCCAACTTACTTGATCTCAAAATGGGCAAGTAAAGAAGTAAAAGTGGTTTTGGATGGTAATGGCGGGGACGAGATTCTAGCAGGATACCATTGGTATAAAGCCCAAAGAATATGGGGATACTATGCGTATATACCAAAAAAAATACGTTCTATGGCATTATTAGCGAGTAAATTACTAAAGGTTGGTAAATCAAAGAAAGGGGCTAGGACTTTTATAAAAAGATTTTTAGAAGGTACTGAATTTCAATCTGACCTTAATCATGTGAGATGGAAAATTCCTAATTTTAAAAAGGAAATATTCCCGGGAAATTGGACTGAAGTGTTCGATGAAACGTATAGCCATTTTAACCATGCTAAAAACTGGGATCCAATAAATCAAATGTTATATGTTGATATCAAAACCTCTTTACCTGATAATATGCTTACAAAAGTAGATAAGATGAGTATGCTAAATTCAATTGAAGTTAGAGTGCCATTTTTAGACCATAAATTTGTAGAATTTACAACAAAGATTCCTCCTTCGTTTAAGCTAAAGAATCTAAAAACAAAATACATCCTAAAGAAAGCAATGGAGGGATTAATTCCCAAGGATAATATATACCGTAGCAAGCAAGGATTTAGTATTCCAATGAAAAATTGGATGAAAGGGGAGCTACAGTCAACGATGGAAGATCTTATTTCTGAAGATAATGTGAATAAAAGAGGATATTTTGATTGGTATCATGTTAACAAGTTAATAGAGCAGCATATTAGAGGTGAATGTGACAATTGGAATATTTTATGGAGATTAATGAGTTTTGAGATATGGCACAGGAATTATCTGGACTCATGAGGGAGGATATGTCATTGGACTTTCAATCTACTTAGCAGATAAAAAAGAGTTCGTATAGCCTTCATCGGCTCCTGTTTTACTACTCGAACTAAACGAACTGGATCCTTTAAAATCTTCCTAATTAACCAACCTTTTCTTGAAGCTCTAAGTTGGTAAATCCTATCCCCCGCTAAATTAAATATTTTTTTAAATTCATCTTGATTGATATTATCGTCAAGGAGGGTGGGTACATTTAAATTATTGTGCCTTAAGAGGTCCCAATTCATGTTATCACTAACATATCCTCTTTCTTCAGCAATTTTCCATAACGGAGTTCCTGGAAAGGGAGTCATAATAAAATGCCAAAGGTTATCCCCTCCATTTTTATCAAAGAAATCGATAAATTCTAGAGTTTCTTCCATATCTTGAATACTCTCACCTGGACTTCCAAAAATCAAGCTTCCAACTACAGAAAAATCATATTTTTTACCCAGGATTAGAGCGCGTTGATTATCTTCCAAGTTGACTGATCCGCCTTTCAAGTAGTTCAACATTTTATTACTTCCACTCTCAAAGCCAAAATTAATTGTAGTAACACCAAGACTTTTGAGGATCTTACATAACCTATCATTCATCAAATTCGCTCGAGGATGACAATGAAAAGTAACCTTCTTTGAAATCCCTCCTTTCTCAATTAAATGCAAAATGTCTTCAAGCCTTTTACGATTAATAGTGAATAAATCATCCCAAATTTGGATATGCTCAACATTATATTTCTCAATAAGATATTTAACCTCGGTGTAAACTCGCTCAGGGGAATTGAATCTTAACTTTTGCCAAAATCGAGAAGTGTTGCAGAATATACATCTATAAGGACAACCTCTAGAAGTTAACATAGTTGCACCAACAGCTTTTCTCATTTCCCCCGCAATCCATCGTTTTCTAAAGTACTTGCTATTTAGAAAATCTCTATCAATTAAAGGTATATTATCTAAAGGATAGATCTGATTTCTAGGGGCGGTTTTATTTATTCTTTTATTATTCCAATATATAATACCGTTGATTTTTTTTAAATCTGACTGAGAGAATTGACTAGTTTTATCATAAAGTTTTAGTAAATCGCGAAGGGTGTCTTCTCCCTCGCCAATAACACCTACATCAAAGTTTGGTGAAAGAGAATTTGGCAAAGAGGATATATGAACTCCCCCTATAAAAGTGTAGCAATCGTTGTCCTGTTTTATTCTCTGCGCAGTATCAATTGCTTCTTTATAGTAATGGCTCATAGAGGAGATACCAACTATATCTGGACTGAATTTTTCTACATCACGGAAGATATTATCATAATTAGCATCGAAAATACGTATCTTATATTGGCTAGTGAATTCTTTTAGATATGTTGCGATAGAGGCAAGTCCAAGGGGGGGTGCAAACTCATCTCTAATAAGACTAATAAGAGCTAGCTTCATCAACTTAAGATATTTTGACCTACTCTATAAATTTTTACCCGATTATTATCAAATACTTCCAACAAATAATTTACACCATCCGGGTTAAATGTTCCAAGTAATTCTTCTTCAACGCCATAATAAACTAAACTTATGTTATTATCATACAATAGATTTTTTCTTTCCACCTGCCTCATATCATTAAAAAAATTCTCTACATATTGATTTTTGATTTGATAATTAAGAGTCATATCATTCCCCCCCCAATAAACCTTTTTACTTACCATTCCGGCTATTCGCCCCCCCGTTATTCCACCGGAGAAAATAATATCTTTTTCACCAGCATTTACACGAAGCCACTCAATAGCTTCAAGATCCAGGTTGTGTGTATAATATGGATAATCTACACCTGGGTATCCATGAGTATTAACTTTGTATGACTCTTTGACAATCCAAAGGATATTAGTTGGCATCATCAGAAAAATCAAGAATATAAGAATAATATTCTGTTGATGTTTTTTGAATTTTGGAAGAACAAATTCAAATATGGCATATGTAGCAAGAATAGCGAGAGGAATGCCAAGACCTAACTGAAATTTTCTTTGAACTGTTAATGGGAAATACGCCATGGAAAGGCTAACAATTGTCCATACAACAAGAAAGATTTTTTTATCGTCAAGATGTACACGTGAGATATAGTAAATGCCCAGGATAAGGGGAATACCTAACCCAATGACAAAGGAAAATGGGTTTGGTGATAATTGAAGATTAAATGTTGTAAATTCTTTAAATGTAGGATGGAGAATAAACGCATAGAAATTGAAAATCATTGGGGAAATGGAAATAGATATATATCCAAAATACATCTTCAAAATTTGAAGATTCATTTTTTTCATGAGTTTTATGATTACAAAAACTGTTAATACTACATAGATGGTAACAACATCGTAAAGGTGAAATGTACCCAGGATTAAAGTAAGAATCCCAGAGTATAAAATATATTTTAATTCATAACACTTCAATGATTTTACAAAATACATGAATATTAAAAGCATGAGAGAAATACTTGCGATTTGTTGGATGTATGAAGAATAAATAGTTAAAAAAGGAATGGCATCAGTTAGCCATAAATCTATAGGAAATATTCTACTACTTAAAGGAATACGGTCTGAGAAAAAAAATGGGGTATAATTAAAGAATTTGAATGCAATCCAAAAGATAAAACCAAAACCTGCTGAAGTCAATGCAATGATAAACGATGCTTTTCTTTTTATTGGTTCCTTGAAGAAAAATGCAACGAAGTAATAAAGAATTATGAAAAACCCAAAAACCGAGATAATGTAAAATATCCAATATGTAACGATATTACTTATCCCTGTAAAGCCTGCAAATAAACCCATTATTAAAAAAAGGGTGTTCAGAAATAGTGCAGGCACCGCTTCATGTGTTCTATTGGTAGTAAATAACCATGCGCCTTCTTTGGCTTGATTCATCCAATCAGTTGAAGTGGCAATTATACTTACCCCGATTGTCATCCCAGTGAATTTGAAATCATCAGGTTCAGAAATGTATCCCCAAATATAGGGTGTACTAATAATTCCAAAAATAAGGAAGTATGAAAATAAAATGAATTTATATTCTTTAAGTGATAAACTCATATAATAAAAAAATACTTAAGATGTTATTAAATTTACCCATTTTCCTTGAGTATATAAAAAAGAAATTGAAAGGATTAACAGATTAAATAGATTTAACTTAATAAATAACGCTAAATAAATTTATTAATAATCGTTGTTCTATTGGATAATAATGGATCAAACTGAACTTTCTATTGTTATTCCTTTATTTAATGAAAGTGAGAACATCCCTATTCTATATAAAGAATTAAACAGGGTATTGGATAATATTGGAAAAACCTTTGAAATAATTTTTGTTGATGACGGGGGAACTGATGACACATTTGAATTTTTAAAATCGTTGTCCAAAAAAGATAAAAATGTGTCAGTAATTAAGTTTAGAAGAAATTTTGGACAAACAGCCGCTCTTAAAGCCGGATTTAATAAGGCTACCGCCCCCATAATTATAAGTATAGATGGGGATCTCCAGAATGATCCTGCAGATATTCCTAAACTTCTTAAGAAATTAGATGAAGGTTACGATTTAGTATCCGGATGGCGCCATAATAGAAAGGATTCAATGTCCAAAAAAATTCCTTCTAAAATTTCTAACTGGATGAGAGAAAAGCTTTTAGGGGATGGACTTCACGATTCTGGATGTACCCTTAGAGTTTACAGGAAAGAAACATTGGAAAATCTTCAATTATATGGGGAGATGCATCGATATATTGCCTCATTTGTTAGAGCCCGAGGATACAGAGTTGGAGAAACAAAAGTTGTTCATCGCGAACGAAAGTTTGGCACAACCAAATATAGTTCTTCAAGGATGGCCAAAGGATTCCTAGACTTATTATATGTAAAATTCTGGTCGGATTATTCAACTAGGCCTCTACATGTATTTGGAAGTCTTGGTCTCCTACAAATATTTTCAGCATTACTCATCTTCCTAGAGCAGATGGTAAAGGCAGTGGTTATAGGAGGATTATGGATTGGTCCTTTACTCCTACTTTCTGTTCTCCTTCTAATTACAGGTACCCTTTTCATCCTATTCGGCTTTTTATGCGAAATCCAAATAAGGACATATTATGAGAAGGTAAAGGAAGTTCCATACGAGATAGAAGTTATTCTACGATGAAATTTTGAAAAAACCTAATCGGGACAAAAAATGAATTTACTTCCAGACCTTTTGAATTTTAAGAATCAATATGGCAGTGGCCTTCTAAAGGGAGCTACAACTCTAGGAGATAATGTCTTAACATACATACTACCAAAAAAACCTTGGAGAGGGCCACTTTATGTTGATTGGGAGGTTACATATGCATGCAACTCTCGATGTAAATATTGTAATTGTTGGCAGATGGCTGAACCTAAAAGAGAGCTGAATACAAAAGAAGCTTTACAAGTTATAAAGCAACTAGGAGAAATGGGGGTGTGGCTTCTGATTTTTACTGGGGGCGAACCACTTGTAAGACCAGATCTGCACGAACTTATTAAAGAGGCAAAAAAGCAAGGGATGAATGTTGGAATCAACACCAATGGTAGCCTTCTTAAGAAACATGCAAAAATGTTAGTTGCGAGAGAGGTTGATTCAATAACGGTTACAGCCGAAAGCTTCAAAGCAGAAATTCACGATAATATAAGAAATTTTAAGGGATCTTTCAATTACCTTTTGGAGGGTATTGAAGAAATAAAAAAAATTAGGAATAATAATAAACCCAAGATAACGGTACGGATGGATTTTACAAAGGAGAATTATAAGGATTTAAAACACTACTTGAATTATTGGAGCAACAAAGTAGATGGGATTATATTTCAGCCAATTCATCAAACAACTACCACTGCAAAATACATTTCAACACAGGACCTTAGATTTGAAAAAAAAGATTACAAATCATTTAGAGAATACTTTGACAAGTTTATAATGAATGATAAGAGATTCTCTAATCTTTACTACAAAGAGTTTCCAACTTTTTTTTTCACTCCTCAATCCTTATACAAACGATATCGATGCTTCGCAGGTTATGTATTTGGACAAATAGATCCTTATGGAAATGTTTACTCATGCACTGAGTATGTTCATAATGCTGGTAATTTAAGAAAAAAAAGTTTTAAAAATATTTGGAAAGGAAAAAATGCTGAAACTCATAGGAAAATAATCAGAGAACAAAAATTCACTTGTAAATGTTGGTATTATTGTACGGGACCAGTAAATAGTTATTTAAGTAGGATTTTAGGGATGAAAAGTGAAAAATAGGAATGCTAATTACATTGTAGGTATTCTATTAGGAATCTTGTCACTTCAAGTTCTATTTTTTATGAATGTCTCTTCAATTACAGCAGATGAGACCATGTGGATACCTGCAGGATACACTTATTGGAAAACAGGAGAATTTGGGATGAATCCTACTCACCCACCTCTTACTGCCTTAATAGAAACAGCTCCTCTCCTCTTCCTAAACCCTACACTTCCAACTGAGGAAGAAAGCTTTAAAAAACTAAACATTGAACATTTTGGGATTGATTTTTTGTATAGATACAACAATAATCTGGATCAAATCGTTTTTTTCAGTAGAATCCCAGTTTTAATACTTTCTTTAATTCTTGGATATTTTGTATACAGTTGGGCAAGAAAATTATATGGTATTAATGCTGGTCTTTTTGCCCTATTTTTATATTCTTTCAATCCGACAGTAATTTCACAGTCAGGAATTGCGATTACAGATCTAGGAGTATCATTCTTTGTGTTTATATCAGCATATTTTTTTTGGAATTTCCTAAGCAAACGAGATTTATCTTCTTTGGTTAAAACAGGAATTTTAACTGGATGTGCCATGATTTCCAAGGTTAGTGGAATATTTTTAATTCCAATTTATTTGATATATTACCTCACCATCAATAGAAGTAGAAAGTTTCTATATTCCATCCTAGGTATTACAGGGATTGCATTTCTAACTATGAACGCTGGATATTGGTTCCAATTTCAGCCATTATCAGAGGTGATATTAAATCCTGTAAGATATCAAGGTCTCTTAAATCTCCTACCTGATAACGAAATTAGAAATTTTGCAGCTTTTGTGATAGATAGAGTACCTCTTCCTCTAACCAATTACCTCAAAGGGATTTTTATTCAAACGGGCCCAGATGCATTACGAGGGGATTACGCCTATCTTTTAGGAGAACATAGAAATTTTGGAGGATTCCGACATTATTACATCGTTGGATTTTTATTAAAAGAGCCTGTTTCTCTTATATTATTTCTAATAATCTCATTGATTTATTTTAAAAAGATATCTTCGAACAAAACAAATGAGGTTATCTTATTGGTCCCCATATTAGTTTGGTTTATATTCTTTAGCTTTAATCATCTGAATGCAGGGATGCGCCATGTTTTACCGGCTTACCCTTTCATCTTTGTATTTTTAAGCAAAATTGTAAATTTAAAAGGGGAAAGGATAATGTCAATCTTAATTATTTTAGGAATAATATACTCAGGTAGCTCGTTAGCCATAACACCTAACCATCATATGTATTTCAACGAATTAGCGGGAGGTCCAAACAACGGTTACAAGTATTTCTATGGATTTGAAGATATTGGACAGAACATGAAAGGACTAAAAAAGTATATTGACGAAAATGAAATCCAAGAAATAAAACTGGCAAAGGCAGGATATTGGATTCCATTTGAAGCTCAATATCGTGGGATAGAATATCAAAAATTGCAATGTGAGCCAAGTACGGGGATAATTGCTATTGGAGTTGATAAATTAATCTATGCCAAGGGTGACCCACCCGGGTGTTATGAATGGATAAAGGAACATGAACCTATAGAAAAGATTGGTTACTCTATCTTCATATATAACATAACTAAAGCCGGATAGGGCGAGAAATATCCTCTCTATCAAGAAAAGTCCGATACCAGATTTCAAAGGATAAAAGACTCCAAAGTTGCCTACTGTAATAAAGTTTAGAACCATCGAATTTTTCAAACATCCGGCGAATAGGACCATAGTTGAAATAGCCCCTTCTTTTAATGGAATTATTATCAAGGATATCTAATGCTAATTCGCGAGATTCATTTCCGAGCCATTTATGAATTGGGACAAAGAATCTCTGTTTATTTCTCTTGAGAATGCTAGGAGGAAGCAGTTCAGACATCGCTTTTCTGAGTATAACTTTATCATTAATGCCATAAAGTTTCAATTTCTGAGGGAGAGTAGCTGAGAATTCAGCGAGAACATGATCTAAAAAAGGAACCCTAGCCTCGATAGAATGCGCCATGGTCATCTTATCTACTTTCATGAGTAAATGGTCTGGTAGGGATGTCTTACTCTCCAGATACAAAAGTCGATTTAAAAGATCTCCTGTTTTATATCCCTTAAAGTAGTTATTATTGAGATCCCTACTCAGAACCTTTGAAATATTGGTTTTTATTTTTTCGTCATAAAGCTGTTCAACCTCATCTTCATTGAAAATTGAAATGAGGGTTAGATATTCCTTACCTTTATCCCCTTGATTTGCCATAAACTGCGTAAACCTTTTAATTCCTTCTTCACCGAGAGAAGAACTGTATCTGAATAATTTATCCAAAATGATAGGTGGAGTTTTATTAACAACCCATGGCAGGAGATACGCCTTAGAAAACTTAGGAAAAAAAGATCCATATCTATCAGCTAACGTCATTATCTTATACTGCTCATACCCTGCAAAAAGTTCATCTCCCCCTTCTCCTGTCAGAACAACTGTCACGTATTTTTTAGCCTTTTCTGAAAGGAGATATGTTGGAAAAAGGGCTGGATCTGCAATAGGCTCTTCATAGTGCCACACTACATTAGGAAAGAGTTCCATTGACTTGGGTTCAACTATAAATTCATGGTGATCAGTGTTAAAATGTTCAGAGATATACTGCGCATATTCAACTTCATCAAAGTCTGAGTCACCAAAGCCTACAGAAAATGTCTTAACTGGATCATCCAAGAGATTTGACATTACCGCTACAATAGAACTCGAATCTATACCACCTGAGAGATAAGCACCTAGAGGCACCTCACTCATAAGCCTAATTCTCACACTATCTGTAAAAAGACTTAAAAAATTTTTGAGATAATAATCTAAATCATGATTTCCTGGAACCATCTCTAGGTCCCAAAATTTATTAATACTTATTTTTCCATCTTTCCAGAGGAGCGTATGACCAGGAGATAATCTGTTTATTCCTCTTAGTATCGTAGATTCTCCAAGTACAAACCGATATGCTAAATAGCTATGAAGAGCATTATAATTCAGAAATCTTGGAACCCCACAAAGAAGGATTGGTTTAATCTCGGAGGCGAAAATAAGTCTTTCTCCATCAAAATAGTAGTAAAGGGGTTTTATTCCCATTCGATCCCTGGCTAATAAAACCTGTTTTTTATCGCTATCCCACAGGGCGAAAGCAAACATTCCTCGAAGTTTTTCTACACATTTCTCCCCATACTCTTCATATGCATGAACAATAACCTCTGTGTCAGTGTCAGTGTAGAACCGATGGCCCAGAGTCTCAAGCTCCTTTTTTAATACTAAATAATTATAAATCTCTCCATTATAAGTTATCCAAACACTCTCATCTTCATTATGAATGGGCTGGTGTCCACTAGCTAAATCTATAATGCTTAATCTTCTATGACCCAATGAAATCGAACCATCAATAAAATAACCAGAATCATCAGGCCCTCTATGAGCTATAGTATAACACATATCCTGTAATAATTTCTTGTTATCAATTCCTACAAATCCAGCAATGCCACACATTTTTTTTAACATCACTTATCCGGTATTTTCAATTTGGCTAAGAATTTTTGCAATCGTATCCATATACTTTTTATGAGAAAATTTCTCTTCGGCATATGCTCGTGCATTTAGAGCACGGATATTACTTTCTGTTTTGTTCTTTAAAACAAAGTTTATTTGTGATGCAAAACTTTTTGGAGTAGGTTTGGCAAAGAAAACTAATTTCTCGTTCACTATTTGTCGATACTGCGGAACATCAGAAGCTACTATAGGTTTTCCTTGAAAAAGGTAAATAAGAAGTTTTAATGTTGCATTAACTCCTCCAGAATCATAGGCAGTGAGTAATACATCAGCTTCGGAATAGTAAGAAAATATTTCGTTAAATGGAACAGGCCCGGTGAATATTACTTGACTCTTTATTCCTAGGTCTTCAGCAAGTTTAATATAATTTTTTGTAACAGGACCTACCAATACCAGCCTAACATTGCTTTCAGATAAATATTTTATGCATTTTAGGTATGTATCAATACCTTGCTGGGGGGAAAATGCACCAGTATAAAGTAGTATTTTATCTTCTAATTTTATACCATGTTTTTTTCTCAAATTAATAGAAGAAGATGGCCGCTCTAATAATTCAGGAATGGTATCATAAAGTAGTACACATTCTTTTCCTGAATCTTTGCTCACTCTGTCTGCCACTAAATCCCAATTAGCAATAATAACTTTTGCAGAATTGTAGTTCTTTTTCTCTAGATTAATAAAAAACCGTTCTATTACTGGATTAGAAAGGGCTAATTTTATCAACCAAGAAATAAAGGAGGAACTAAAAAGTTTCTTATTTGAATATAATCTTATCACGCCTAAAGTGTCCTCTACAACATCAACTATTATCGGTATTCCGGTCTTTTCTGTGATTTTTCTACCTATCCATCTTCCCATGGGGGTTTTGCAGACTATACAGCTATAATCCGTTTTATTCACCATTTTCAAAGCTGTCAGGTACAACAACAAATCAGTTACTCCTCGTTTGATAGGCATTTTAGCTTCTAATGGGGGTTTCAAAGGTGATTTAACCCGTATGATATTTACATTTGGAATCTCAATATCTTGTCCAACAGGGTATGTCAAGATGTCAACTTTGTGATCTAGTTGAGCCATTGCAGTTATAATATTCTTAGTACGTATACAGGCGCCCCTTTCGTGAAAAAAGGGTATGGGAGCAATACAAAGTATTTTCATTTATATCAGTTCATTCGTTTGCTGTAACGTAAAATAGCTTTAGTAGTGGTAAATATGTTTTTATTCTCAAACTTTTTTAATAATAGATTCCAAGGAGTATCACAGGATGCCCAACATGGAGGATGATTGTTACACCGGATCTGTTTTCTCTCAGAATAGAATTTTTTTCCAAACCAAACTTCTTTTATAGATTTATTTTTTATATTTCCTACGGTTTTTCCTGTCCATTCACAAGGATTTACATTTCCATATGGGTCAACTCGTAAAATAATCGAAGGGGTGTAACAAGTTTGTTCGTATACAAAGGAAGTATCAACAAAAAAATCAGGTATTCTCTCGTAATATTCCTTAGGCTCTTTGAATAGATGCCCATATTTGTTATAAATTCTTGTTAGAGAATCCTTAAATTTAGCAATATCAATCGGATTTAAGGTGTCATCTTTAGTATACAAAAAATTACCATCATTTGAATCAAATTCAGTGTTTTTTCCAGTACTATTATGGAAAGGAGCTAACGATACTGCACTAATTCCTTTTGTCTTAGCATAATCAAGTACTTCATCAAGGTCATTTATATTTGCGCTTGTAATGGTTATACTGAGAGCTATTTGAGGATACTTTCCCTTTCGATTATTAATTAAATATTCTAAACCACTTTTAATTTGATCTATCCAGTCTACCCCTCTAATATCTTTGTAAATTTCCCTTTTCATAGTATCAAGAGAAATAGCTAAGGTAGTAATTGGAGAATCTAATATCCTATCTGCATTCTTCAGTAAAAGAGATCCATTTGTATTAACATGTATGTGGGTCGCACCTTTTTTTTTCGAATAATCAATTAATTTAAATAAATTGTCGTGCAAAAATGGTTCTCCACCAGTAAAAGTGAATGATACAGCACCTAAATCCATAGCTTCATCAATTAGTTCCATATATCGTTCCAAAGATATCTCTTCTTTTGTTTTATCCTCTTTTACAGTCCATCTTTGACAGTATTTACATCTTGAGTTACATTGATAGCTTAAGTTAAATTTCACTTTTAATGGACCAAATTTAGGATGATAATTCTTAGGTATGCAAAAATGAAGGCTATATCCTTGTTTTATAATATTGATAACAGTTCTTAATTTCATTATTTGAAGGTATATCTGTTGAGTTTAAATCTTTATCGTAAATCTAAAATAATTATTTTTTTCCCGAAAAAAAGATATAACATTCATTAGGCATGCTAATTTAATGAAACTCAGAAAGCTTACCGCAATTTTCGTTACATTAATCCTACTTGCAATTTTATTATTACAGATTAGAGTTAAAGATATCAATGAAATCTTTAGTAATTCAGATCCATTGTTTATTGTAGCTACAATACCCGTATACCTTCTTTTATATCTTTTTAGATCTATCAGATTTTATTCAATGCTTTCCTTTGATGGTGGGTTGGACAATATGTTTTCTATAGTTTGTATTCACAATCTTGCTAATGCTATAATGCCTGCTAGAACAGGTGAACTATCGTTTGTGTATTTATCTAAAAGGAGCGGAATTTCTACGGGAAAAGGATTGGCAACATTAATTGTCTCTCGCGGTTTTGATTTTCTCTCAATATCCATTTTATTTGTTGTGGTTCTACTCAATGCATCTCTTCCACCTCCTTTTACTTCAATGGAGTTAGTGATGGGTATTACAATTTTCATCGCATTTGGATTCCTTTTGGGATTCATAAAATTTGGAAATTCATTAGCTACGATTGTTTTAAAACTCAGGAATAAAATAGATTTTCATCCTTTCCGATGGTTCCTTTCGAAGATTATTGAAACATTAGAAAGTGCAAGTGTTGTAAAAACAACTAGGGAGATTTTTATAGCGGTTTTCTGTTCTCTGGGAATATGGTTATGTATGATTTTGATTAATTATCTCCTTTTTTTAGCTTTTGGAATCAAGTTAGAATTAGTTGAATTGGTGGTACTGGTTGGTGCAGCGACGATTCTTCCGATTATATTTTTTTATGGTTTAGGAGGATTCGGCACTATTGAAGTTGCATATGCTTCAGTCTTAATTCTCTTTGGATTTCCTAAAGGGATTGCAATATTAGCTAGTTTTGGTGTGCATATCATTACTTTTCTTTATATCCTTATCTTTGGGGCTTATGGATCTTGGAGGCTAAATATATCTAATTTTCTTCGTGATTAGAAATGCTATTTATTTGCTTCCATATCAAAGAACAACGCAAAAAGTAGAAACTGTAATCCGGTTATTATTAAAAGAGCTGCAAGCACTGCAGTGGATCCCGCTATTGCCCCCCCAATTATCTTTGACCATAACAAAAATAGACCAATTCCCACACCAAGAGGAAGAATAATTATTCCAAATAGATAGAATAGTACTAAAGGATGAAAATCTCGTAGAATATATTTCTCTTTAAGTCTCCAGAAAAAAAGTCGAGTTAGATGAGGAGCAACTTTCCATATGTATCTTCCTACTCTTATTTGAGATTGACGCTCTCCCCTGATATAAATAGCTCTTCTTGGAATATCTTTAACTTTGATATTAAATATATTCAATCGAGCTAAAAAATCTGCATTATATCCATATCCCCTCCATGCTTGGTCCCAGTCTACTGATTTAAGAGCTTTTTTAGAAATTGCAGTGTAACCATCGTTAGAATCAAATATTTTCCAGTATCCTGTAGATAATTTTGAGAGCAATGATAACATTGAATTACCAATCAATCTATGTGATGGCATTTCTTTAAGGGATGGTGTTAAAAACCTGTTACCCTTAGTGTAATCTGCATCTCCTTTTATTATTGGTTCTAGAAAATTTGACATTTCTTTTAAATCCATTTGATTATCCCCTCCAATAACTACAGCAATATCGGCTTCTTCGGAAATTGCAATCTTATAGCCTGTGATAATTGCTGCGCCTATACCTTTATTGTCAGTGTGTTGTACTAAATTTATCTTATTATCCTGAATTTTACCAACAATTTCTGCAGTTTTATCTGTACTTCCATCGTCTATCAGTACTATTTTATCAACAAAATCTGGGACACCTGATAGAGTGTCAACAATCAATTTCTCTTCGTTATATGCAGGTATAATTAGAAATATTTTATTTTCCTTATACATTTGATTGCCTCCACAAATTCATCATTCTTAAATACTCTTTTTTTTATCTGAAAAATTATTTAAAATAGATTCTATGTAAACTTCCATGCTTTATTATACCTTTTGTCTACAGAGTCATTTTTTTTCTTAATACGGGCGTATTAACATTTTATGACTATTCTTTATCCTGTGACGTTTTGTATTTTTCCTGATTTTATAACACGGTTTCTCTTCATCCGATAATTCTATCAGCTTGGCAATATTATTTTATGCGATTTCAATTTTAAGAGATATATACCCAACTAAAGGTTACTATTAAGCTAAATCCCCTTAATAAAGGATAATTTAAAACCAAAAACATATAAAACTCATACATTCAAGGGATATGGAGTGAGAACACGTTGAAAATCCTACTTATTGGCGTTGGGGGTTTTGGAAAGAACCACTTAAGGGTTTGGAATGAACTAAATCAAGACCTTTATGTGGCAGATTTAAGTCATCAAGCCCTTGATAAATGCAAAATCTACAATATTAATAAATCAAAAATTTCTACAAATTTCCATGATTTCTTGGATAAAGTTGATGCTGTTGATATTGTAACTCCCACAGATTTTCATTACGATATTTGTAAAGAATGCCTTGTAGCTGGAAAAGATGTCTTCGTTGAGAAACCAATTACTATGTATTCACATGAGGCAAGGAGACTAATAGAACTTTCAGATGAATATAATCGGATTCTACAAGTGGGGCATATATTTAGGTATAATCCTGCTTCCAAGTACATTAAGAATCAAATAGATAACGGAGCCCTGGGGAAAATTAGGTACCTATTTGGTCATTATATGGGATTTAAAAGAGCTAGAACTGATGTTGGAGTAACTCAGACTGATTCCATCCATTTTTTTGATTTATTTAATTTTTTTCTAGGTAAAAAGCCAACAGCCGTGACAGCTGTTACAAAGGATTATTTAGGAAGGGGGATGGATGATACATCCGTTGTTTTATTGGACTA
>Ga0187833_10003607_pt1 | contig 15618 bp, 18 predicted proteins | sample ETNtaG_37_FD_167968 | JGI IMG/M metagenome (GOLD analysis project Ga0187833, IMG submission 167968) | Marine microbial and viral communities from oxygen minimum zone, Eastern Pacific Ocean - ETNP2014_SV_400_PacBio MetaG (Illumina Assembly) | ecosystem: Environmental > Aquatic > Marine > Hypoxic...
CATCAAGAACTAAAGAAATGGCTTAGGAATTTCCAATATCATATTGATTTTAAATATAAAAAATCATTCGAACAGTGTGCCCATCCCAGCCTTGCACCCTTGACACTTTCCATTTATCGTCTATTTACTTTCCATTTATCGTCTATTTTAAGTAACGGAGTTATGTAGATTCACCCAAGGAGTGCGCGTTGCGTTTTGCGTGTGCCGGTTTTGGAGGGTCTATTTAAGTTGGTTGAGATGGATTAGGTAATGGCAATCATACCTCGGGCTGGCGCGATGCCGGCTCCGGCAAATGTATCAAATACGCGGTTGGGACCCCCGACGCGCGTGATTTCGCCTTCTTCCTCCAGTTCCAGCGTTGAGGAACTACCGGGCGGTGAGGGTGTTGCCTTTGATAGTGCCGCGTTTAGTCATTACGAAGAGTCGTCCTCTTTTGACCGCGGCGGCAACAGGGGCCAAAATCAAAACTTCAACCATCACCCCGGCAGCCTTAACGCCCCGACGCAGGCGTTCGCGGCAATGCTCGAAGCCGGCGGCCCTTCCGGAACCGATAACAGTGACGGCACCAGGAACGAAGATACGCCTCCTTCACCAGGGCTGGTATCGATGGTTGTTAACACCTACGAAAACAATGCCAAGGTCGTCAGCGGGGAAATGAATATCCTTGGCACTTCCGTGAGCATGGTTCTGTAACGCCCGCACCAACCACCATTGATGCGATGATGGGGCGGTTGACGCCTCTTTTTTTTGGTTTTTTCACTTCCTGTGATTGCCGTCACCGCGTCCGGCGGCTTTTATTATTTTTTAATCTGTCCGCCGCTAATCTATAATAGTTTCGTGGCGCATGGGGCTCTGAAAAAGGCCTCATGAGGTTCCTTCACCGAACCCGAGGATGATGATGCCGGCCGATGTGGACAATGCCTTCGATGTTGCGTTTTGGTTTGCCGATACGGCATTGAACGAAAACGAATATTTACAGCCGCAAAAGCTCCAACGGCTGATGTTTATCGCTCAAGCGTATTATTCGGTTGCCTTTAACGGCCGCCGATTGATGCCGGCGGCCTTCGTCGCCGATGAAATGGGGCCGATCGAGCCGAATATCTATATTGCCTTTTCCAAGGGCCGGCCCGAGGTCGATGCCCAACTGTTTCTGCCCTATGAAGTGGAAACCTTCCTGGATGGGATCTGGCGCCGCTTCGGTCATCATTCCACCGAACGGCTGAATTCGATGACCAAGGATACCAGCGCCTACAAACAGGCCTATAAACAGGGTAATCGGGCCAAAATCTCCCTGGACGCCATGCGCCTTTCCTTTGCCCGGGCCGAGAAAACGCCCGGCGTCGCCCAGGTCATCAAACCTAAAATCTTCAGGACCCAATCCGGCAAGCCGGTCACGGTCAAGGCTTGGAATCCGGGCGCCACGTCGGCGGCCAAGAAATAGGCTCTCCACGCCACCGTCGTTCTTGGGTCGAATTCACGAAAACAAACACATAATCATTGCATTATTCGCTGAATCCTTTCATGTTTTCGGGTAACGAAAGCTGTGTCATTATCAATAACCAGAATAAAACCAAACAAGGGAGGACAGTTACAATGACTACGAGTGCTAAATTTCTGCGCGCTTTGACATTCGGTGTTGCTACGGCCGGTTTGCTGGCGGCCAGTCCCGTCAACGCCAAGGTTGAAGGGGACACCATCATTTTGGGTTCCGCCATTTCCTTTACCGGCAAGTATTCGACCAACGGAATCCATGCCAAGAATGGCTATAACCTGGGTGTCAAGCGCATCAATGAAACCGGCGGCGTCAAGGTCGGCGGCAAGGCCTATAGGCTGAAAATCATCTATTACGATGATGAATCGACCCCGCTTCGCACGGCACAGTTGGCCGAACGGTTGATCAAGCAGGACGGCGTCAAGTTCATGCTTGGGCCATACAGTTCGGCGACGACCAAGGCAATCGCACCGATCACGGAAAAATACAAAATTCCGATGGTTGAAGCCGAGGGTGCGTCTCGCTCGCTGTTCACGCAAGGGTACAAGTATATGTTCTGCGTGATCTCGACGTCCGAACAGTACCTGGCCAGTTCCATCGCGTTGGCCGCCGATATGGCCAAAAAGAGCGGCAAAAAAGCTTCCAGCGTTAGGGTCGCCATGGCCTTTGAGAACGATCCGTTCTCGCTCGACGTGCGCGCCGGCGTTATCGACGACATGAAAAAGTTCGGCATGAAGGCGGTGATCGACGACAAACTGCCCCGTGACCTCAGCGACATGGCGGCGACGTTGACCAAGGTCAAGGCCTTGAAACCCGACTTGCTGGTTGTTTCCGGACATTCCAAGGGCGCGGCGACGGCGGCCCGCCAAATCAAGGAAATGAAGATCAGCGTACCGATGATCGCCATGACCCACTGCGAATCCGCGAAAGTTATCAAGAAGTTCGGCGCATCGACCAATGGCTTCCTATGCCCGACCCAGTGGGCCGAGACCATGAGCTACAAGGACTCCCTGTTCGGAACCGCCGGTGAATGGAACGAGCTGTTCAAGAAAACCTACGAAGGCTACAAGAACGTGCCTTATCAGGCGGCCCAGGCTTCAGCCGCGGTGATGGTCTGGAAGGACGCCTTCGAGCGGGCGCAGTCCTTCGATACCGAAAAACTTCGCGAAGCGCTGGCGGCGACCAACATGGAGACCTTCTACGGCAACATCAAGTTTTCCAAGGCCGGCAATAACATCGCCAAGCCGATGGCGTTGCGCCAGATTCAAAGCGGCAAGCTTCACGTGGTCGCGCCAGCTAAGTGGGCAGCCAAAAAACTTATATGGCCCCGGAAATAGTTAGGTTTTAACCGACGCCTAATATGGTTCGGTAAAATAAATCACTGGCCGCCCCCGCTTATCCGGCGGGGGCGGCGGTTTCTTTAGCACGTTTTACAACCACACGGAGGCCCCCTCAGATGCTGGATAATATTTCACTGCTTATCCAGGCGCCGTTGCTCAATGTCCAGCTTTTGTTGGACGGGCTTTTTGTCGGCTCTATTTTCGCGTTGGCGGCCTACGGTCTGGCCCTGGTGTGGGGGGTGATGAACGTCAAGAATCTGGCCCAGGGCGATTTCGTCATGATGGGCGGTTATATCGCCTGGCTGTTATCGACCTGGGGCCTTCATCCGATCTTCGGGCTGCCGGTGGCCATGGTCATCATGTTCGGCTTCGGCTGGGTCGTCTATATCACGATCATCTGCCGGATCATCAACAGGGACTTGTTTACCTCCTTGTTGGCGACGTTCGGTCTCGCCCTGGTGATCTCGCAGTTGTTGAATCTGGCCTTCGGGCCGGAGGTTCAGGTCGCCATCTCCGGTTTCGCCATTAATTCCTTTTTCGACGGCATGGTCACCGTCGCCAACATCAAGTTCATCGCCCTGGTCCTGGCCTCTATCCTGGCCGCCATGGTCGTCAGCTTCATGAAACTGAGCCGCATGGGTCAAGCCATCCGCGCCACCGCCCAAGACCCGCGCGCGGCCAAGGTCATGGGCATCGACACGGAACGGATTTATGCCTTCACCTTCGCCTTGAACGCCGCCATTTGCGGCGCCGCCGGCGCCTTGATCTCAATGATCTGGGTGATCCAGCCGTTCTTCGGCATCGCCTATTCGATCCGGGCCTTCGTCATCGTCACGGCGGCGGGCCTCGGCAATCTTCCGGGAGTGATCATTGCCGGGTTGGGCCTTGGCGGGGCGGAACTGTACGCCGGCTTCGTCTTTGGCGCCGAGTTGCAGCAGTTTACCGTGGTCGGCTTGCTGGTCGCGGTGCTGGTGTGGCGGCAAATTCAACAACGGCGGCACCGGCAGGCCGTTCAATGAGTCTCTCGCAACAAAAATTATTGCTTTACGGGGGTCTCCTGATCGCGGGAATTGTGGCGCCGTTCGTATTCCCTAACTATACCTTCCAGATCACCGTTCTTTGGGTGATGATCCTGTTCGCGTTGACATGGGACATCCTCGGCGGGCAGATGGGCTATAATTCGCTGGGTAACATCTTTTTCTTCGGCGCCGGCATGTATGTCTGCGCCATCGTCCAGATCGGCCTTTATTACGACGTCGGGCAATACACCGCGTCCTATGGCGCGGTAAAGGTTGAATTCACCTCCGAGCAGTATTACACCGGCTTGTTCCTTGGCATCGCCGCCGCCGGACTGTCTTCGGTGGTATTCGCCGTTATTTTCGGTTGGGTGGTTTTCGGCCTGCGTGGCCCTTATTTCGCCATCGGCACCCTGGGCTTCACCTTGGCCGCCGGTGAACTGGTCGGCGCCTGGGAATATGTCGGCGGCGGCGGCGGCATCGCGTTGCCGGTTTACCCCGGCGAGCCGGATGACCGGTCATTGTTTTTCTATACGATCAGTTTCGTGCTTGCGATCAGCACCTTTGCCTTTTTGAGATGGCTATATTCGGGCCGTTTCGGGCTTGCCGCCAACGCCATCCGCGACGACGAGGAAAAGGCCGAAGGCATGGGCATCCATACCATGCGCTACAAAACAGTCGGCTGGGCCATCGCCGCGTTTTTCCTGGGCATGTCCGGCGCCGTCTTCGGCAACATGATCGGCTTTATCGAGCCTTTGGAAGTCGCCTTCCCGACCGTCACCTTCGGTATCTTCATGGTCATCATGTGCCTGTTGGGCGGCAAGGGCACCCTTTGGGGGCCGGTCGTCGGCGCGACGCTGTTTCATACCTTCAAGGAAGTCACCTGGACCTACCTGCTGGGTTGGCAGTGGGTGGCCTTGGGCGCATTGATCATTATTCTGGTGGTCTTTTTCCAACAGGGAATCATGGGCTGGGCGCAGGACAAGTGGCCCGAAAGGTTCGGCATCGCCGTTGAAAGGGCTGACACAGCCGAAGTCGCCGATCAGGAGGCCGCCCAATGACGGAAATGATCGAAGTCCGGGGTGTTTCCAAGGCGTTTGGCGGTATCCTTGCCAACGACACCATTAATCTTGATGTGCCTGAGGGCCGGGTTACCGGTCTGATCGGCCCTAATGGCTCGGGCAAAACAACCCTGTTCAATTCCATCGTTGGCTACCATCCCATTGACGAAGGCTCGATCAAATTCAAAGGCTTGGAAATTTCCGACATGCATGTGCAGGAAATTGCCCGGTTGGGCCTTTTGCGTACGTTCCAGCAGACCCGCATCTATTCAAAAATGAATTGCGTCGACAACATGCTGATTTCGGTCCCGCACCGGACCGAAACCTATCGCACCATGTTTCAGGAATATCCGGCGGAATTGACGGAAAAGGCGGAACGCTTGTTGGAATTCGTTGGCTTGTATTCCAAACGCCGGCTGATTTCCGGCGATTTGTCTTTCGGACAGCAAAAACTACTCGAATTCGCCATGGCGTTAATGAACGAGCCGAAATTGTTACTGTTGGACGAACCGACGGCAGGAATCAACCCGACCCTCATCAACGGCCTGATCGATCGTTTGCAGCACGCGGCAACGGAACTGGGCGTGACGTTGTTCGTCATCGAACACAACATGCCGGTGATCATGAATCTAGCCGATAATATCTTTTGCCTTTCCAACGGAAAGCTTCTGGCCCATGGCACCCCGAACGAAATCAAGAATGATGAACGGGTCATCAACGCCTATTTGGGCGCTCATTTCGAAGCCGAAGACGAGGACTAGCCGTGGCCGAGAAAACAGATACCAGCGCCGGCAAAAGGGCAGTCGGTCATCATGACATTGATACCGTTTCGGTCATTTCCGTCGAGGACGTCAACCGCCAGGCCAAGGCCATGGCCGAAACCGTGCCATTGGATAAAATCGCCGGGCTGGCCAACAATGCGCCTTATGTCGTCATCGAGGATCTCAACGCCGGTTACGGCAAGATGGAAATCCTGCACAAATTCAACCTGCAGGTGGCGCGCAAGCAATCGCTTTGCCTGATCGGGCCCAACGGCGCCGGCAAGTCGACCATCCTGCATTCGATCTTCGGCTTCACCAACATCTTCGGCGGCAAAATCATGATCGGCGACGGTGATGACAAGCAGGACATCACCGGACATTCGGCCAGCGAGAAACTCAAAAATTCCGGCATTGCCTATATCCTTCAGGACAAATCGGTGTTTCCCAACATGACGGTCGAGGAAAACCTGTGGATGGGCGGCTACCTGATGGATAAACCCGATCAGGCCAAGGAAACGGCGGAAAAGATTTTTGCCAAATATTCCCGCCTCGCCGAACGCCGCACCCACCAGGCCAAGGTTTTATCGGGCGGCGAGCGGCGGCTGTTGGAAATCTCCCGCGCCCTGGTCATGGAACCGGAAATCCTGTTGGTCGATGAACCCTCCATCGGTTTGGAGCCGCGCTTCATCGACATGGTGTTCGAAATTCTCGACGACCTTCAAAACAACGAAGGTAAAACCATCATCATGGTCGAACAGAACGCCAAAAAGGGACTTGAATTCGCCGATATCGGCTATGTCTTGGTAGCCGGGGAAACGGCGATTGCCGGACTGGGTGATGAACTGCTTGAAAACCCCGAAGTCGGCCGGCTGTTCCTCGGCGGTTAAACCAAGTTCAAAACCAGATACACCACCAACAACGTCACCGCCCAATAGACCATGGAACCGGCCCGAATGGTTCTGGCCATCACGCCCTCTGGCCCCAGGTATTTATACGTGCGGGCGATTAATCCATTGATGCCATCAAGGAAACCGGCGCGGATGCCCTGGTCCACGGGCTTGAACACCGCCACCAAGCGTTCCAACACAAATGGCAGCAACCGCCGGTAAAGCCAGTCGGCATCGAGGCTGATGGTCAGCGTCCGTTTCATTAGCGGCAGGCAGATGAAAAAGGCGAGACCAGAGAACAACAGGAGTTGCAGCATGGTCAGCACGTGCGCCGCCGTATAGGGCACGTAATCCACGGAAAACGGCAACAGCGAATACAAGGGACCGGGAAAAACGCCGACGGCGATACACATGAAGGCGAAAAAAATCATGGCCAAACGCATATTCAGAGGTGGGTCCGGGGATCTCAATCCGGAATCCTTTTGGAAGAAAACAAACCAGGGAAACTTAATGCCGGCATGCAGGAATACGCCTGCGGATGCGGCGGCGAGCAGGTACCAAACGATCATCAGGCTTTCATCGATCGCTGCTTGGGCGATCATGGACTTGGAAATGAATCCGGAGGTCAATGGAAACGACGAGATGGATAAGGCACCAATGATGCCGCAGATGGTGGTTAAGGGCATCGATTGAAATAAACCGCCCAGATCCGTGCACTTGCGTTTTCCCGTCATCAGCAATACCGACCCTGCCGACATCAACAACAACGCCTTGTAAATAATGTGAGTGAATGCATGCGCGGCGGCGCCGTTGAGCGCCATCTCGGTGCCGATGCCGATGCCGGTGACCATAAATCCGACCTGGTTGACGATGGAGTAGGCGAGGATGCGTCGCATATCGTTTTCCAGCAGCGCATAGATGATCCCGTAAAACACCATGAACAGGCCGACGAAAATCAAAATCTCGGCACCGGGAAAACCGCGGATCAAGACATAAACGGCGGTCTTGGTGGTAAAGGCGCTGAGGAACACCATGCCGCCCGGTGACGCTTCCGGGTAGGCGTCCGGTAACCACGCCGACAGTGGTGGCGCCGCGGCGTTGATGAGGAAACCCAACAAGATCATCCAGGTTGCGAAAGATTCCGGTTTCATCGCAACGAAAGCGATTGAGCCGGTGGCGTCGAGATGGGTGACAATACCAACTAGCAGCAATGAACCGCCCATGACGTGCATGAGAAGATACCGCATGGCAGCCGGCACTGCCGCACGTCCGCCGCCGGTGAGCAGTACCGTCGTCGAGCCCAAGGCCATCATCTCCCAGAACAAAAACAACGTCACCAAATCGCCGGCAAACGTGACGCCGATGGCGCTGCCGGCATAGATGAATGCGGCGGTCATCTCGGCAACACGGCAGTGATTGATGGCATAAAGCCCACCGGCGAAGGCCATAATGGAGAATATGATGGCGAACAACCGGCTCAGTGGATCGCCCTTAACAGGCGTCAGGGTGTAATCCAAAAATGAAACCGTCAGCACGGTTCCGTCCGGCACCTGCCAGACTAACCCAAGCACAATTAGCGGCAGTAACAGAATCCATGCTTTTTGAACCGTTCCTCGTAGGAACGGCACGGCAATGGCGCCGAGGATGAGGACCAAGCCAGGAGGGAACGTCTCAATCGACGTCATAGTACGTATCCTCCCGTTTAAGGAATATCCCCAACCCTTTGGCGGCAATGACCATGGCGACACAAACGATGAACCCGTACCAAGCGTTGAAAGCGAAGGTATCATCGATGCCAAAATAGCCGTGTGTTTTGATCCCGGTTTCGATGGCAACCAAAGCCGCTAATACCAGGCCGCCTCCGATCCATAACATGCGGATGGTTGGCGGACGGACCAGCCAGTGTAGAGACGTGTATTCCTGGCCCTTTGTCTCCGAAGTGACGTTGTCAGCGGCCTTCGGGTTAGCCGGAGATTTCTTGGCCTTTTTCTTGGCCATTGTTTTTTTCTTCTCTGCCATTATTCAAACTCTATGGGGCGACGATCAGACGCATCAAGTTGTATACGGGTTCGGGATAGAAAAACAAAATTAGGCACCCGGCCGAGGTTATCCCGATCGCGATCAAGCAGGGCAGCGGCGCCTCCTTGATTTCACGTGGCTGCTGGTGATCAAAGCGATGATCATGATCCGGATCGTGTTCGTGGTGCGCCTTTGGAGATGGGTTGTCCGCGGGGGCAGCGAAAAAACCCTTGAACGGTATTTCGAGCAAATAAGCGACGTTCAATAGTGAGCTGACCATCAACACGCCGACGATCACCACTTGCCCGGCCTCAAGCGCGCCAAGGGCTAGGTACCATTTGCTCCACAAGCCGCCCATGGGCGGCAGCCCGATAATCGACAGGCTACCGATCATAAAAGCGATTGTGGTCAACGGCATCGTTCTGCCGATGCCATGCATGTGACTGATTTCTGTCTTGTGGGCGGCAACTATGTAGGCGCCGGCGCAGAAAAACAGGGTGATTTTGCCGAATGCATGCATGGCTATATGCATGCCGCCGCCGATGACACCAAGATCGCTGGCCAACATGGCGCCCAGCACAATGTAGGAAAGCTGGCTAACGGTCGAATAGGCGAGCCGGGCCTTAAGGTTGTCTTTGCTCATGGCGACCAGGGACGAAATCAACACCGTCGCCGCCGCCAGATAGAGAAACCATTGACTGGCCTCAATGGAAAACAGGAAATCTACGCCAAAGATATAGACGGCGACCTTGAGGACCGTGAACACGCCCGCCTTGACCACCGCCACCGCATGCAGAAGGGCGGACACCGGAGTCGGCGCCACCATTGCCGCCGGTAACCAACGGTGGAAAGGCATCAAGGCGGCCTTGCCGATGCCGAACACATAAAGGCCTAGAAGGATTGCCGCCGTCAGGCCGCCGACCTTACCGTTCAGGATTCCACCCTGGGTGAAATCAAGTGTGCCGACCATGGACCAGGTCCAAATGATGGCGACCAATTGAAAGGCAATGGAGGTGCTGAGCAATATTCCTAGATACACCCGCCCGGCGCGCTTTGCTTCGGGGGTTCCGTGGTGGGTAACCAGGGGGAAGGTGGAAATTGTCAGCACTTCATAGAAGACAAATAAGGTCAGCATGTTACCGGCGAAGGCGATGCCGATGGCGGCGCCGATGGCGATGGCGAAAAGCGCATAAAACCGGGTCTGATTCTGCTCGTCATGGCCGCGCATGTAACCGATGGAATAGATCGAAGTCACGATCCATAGGAAACTGGCAATACCGGCAAATATCATTCCCAATGGCTCGACAGTGAAAACGATGGCGAGGCCGGGCAGCATCTCAAATAAGGTGACAGACGGCTGTCCACCCCCGGCAACGGTGGGGTAAATACTAGACACCAAATAGAAAAGCACCGCCCCGGTAATTAACGTTACCGTTTCGCGGACGTTCGGGTTGGCCCATGTCAATACAATCAGCGCGGCGCCCAGAAAAGGCACCAGCAAGGATAACTGAATCGCTTGTTCGGGGCTCATTGAACGCCGCCTAACAATGTTTCAGCCGCACCGGTGGCGATGTCCAGTGTCAGGGTGGCGTCGATACCGAAATAATATGACATCCCGATCATCACCCACATCGGCACAAGCATCGACAGTGGCGCTTCACCAACCTCAGCCGCACCTTTGGGTGGTGGTTTGAAGTAAGCCGCCTCGACAACGCGCCACACATAGATGACCGCCAGCAGCGAACTGATCAGGATCGCCGCCACTGCTGCCCACCAACCTTTTTCCAGCGCCGCCTGGATCAGGTACCATTTAGAAATGAATCCCGCCGTCAACGGCATTCCAATCAAACCAAAACCGCCGGCGACGAATGCCGCCATGGTTAACGGCATTCGCTTGGCTAATCCGTCCATGTCTTCGACCTGGACCGAAGAAAGACGAAAAAACACACACCCCATGACCATGAACAATCCGCCCTTCATCAGGGCGTGGTTGAATAAATGCACGAGGCCGGCGGTCATGCCGATGACCGATGCCATGGAAAGGCCCAGGATCATGTAACCGATTTGAGCAACCGACGAATAGGCCAGTAGCCGTTTGACGTTAGATTCGTAGACGGCGACCGCAGACCCTCCAATCATCGCGAGAACGGCAAAGGTCACCAAAATTTCCTGAAGGCCAAAATCATCGATTAAGCTGCTGCCGCCAAAGACCGTGAAGAGTATTCGGGCCAACGCATAAACCGCGACTTTGGTGCCAGTCGCCGCCAGGAACGCCGACACCGCCGACGGCGCATAGGTATAAGCGTTGGGCAGCCACATGTGTAAGGGAAACAACGCCAGTTTCAAACAAAGGCCGACGCTCAGGAATGCCAACGCCACCATGACGGTTCGGTTGTCGACAAGGTCCGGTATCAGGGTTGCCAGGTTGACCATATTCAGCGTCCCCGTTACCTGATACATCATGCCGACACCGATTATGTAAAAGGTGGCCCCGATTGTGCCCATGATCAAATAGCGATAGGCCGCCACCAGCGCCCTACGGTCGCGGCTGAGGCTGATCATCACGTAGGACGACAACGAGGAAATTTCCAAAAAAACGAACAGGTTGAATACATCGCCGGTAATGGCGATGCCCAACAACCCGGCAAGGTTCAGCAAATACATGCAATAGAACAGGTAAATTCGGGGTTCTTCTACTTCAGCGGCGATGCTGGCCCGGGCATAGGGGATTACCACTGAACCGATCAAGGTGACGAGGACCAGTACGAAGGCGTTGGCAAGGTCGATGCGGTATTCAATGCCCCATGGCGCAGGCCAATTACCCAGTGCGTAGGTGATCGTTCCGATATCCAGAACTCGGCCCAGCAGAACCACCGCAATCGCCAATAACGCCCATGTCACCGCCGTGGCTATAAACCAGGCGGCATTTGGACGGCGCAGCATCACGCAAAGCGGTGCCGCCAAAAGCGCCAGAACCACCTGTAATGCCGGAAGATGACTGGAGAATAAGGCGGCCATCAAGATTCGCCTTCCTGATTTTCTAACTCGTCATCTTCAATGGTGCCGTACGCATCGCGAATGCGGACCACCAAAGCCAAGCCCAATGCCGTGGTCGCCACCCCGACGACAATGGCGGTCAGGATCAGGACGTGGGGCAGGGGATTGGAATAGGTGGTGATGCCTTCAGCCAAAATCGGCGCCGTGCCGCCCTCGACCTTGGCCATGGTGATGTAAAATACGAACACCGATACTTGGAAAATATTCAGCCCGACGATTTTTTTAACCAGATTGTCATGGGCGATGACGATATAAAATCCGGTCATCATCAACACGATAACGATCCAATAATTAATCAGGCCAAGGAACTCCATGGCTTAGTGTTCCTGGCGGGCGAAGGTAAAGAAGATGGATATCATTGCCGCCGCCACGGTCAGTCCAACGCCAAATTCAACCAATAAAATCCCAAGGTGCTGACCGCTGACGGGGGTTGCCGCCAACACCGAATAATTAAGAAAATTGCCTCCCATGAAAAACCCGGCGATGCCAACACCCGTATACAACAGCACGCCGAGGCACAGAAATATGCGCGTTACCCGTGCCGGGATCATGGTGCGGGCGGTATCAATATCGAAGATCAACGCGTACAGGATAAAGCCCGAAGCAAAGATCACACCGGCCTGAAAGCCGCCGCCGGGCCCGAAATCACCGTGCCATTGAACATAAAGCGCGAACAATAATATAACCGGGATCAAAAGCTTGGAGACGACGCGCAAGATGACATTGGTTCTCATGCTTTCATGCAGTTCCCCAACCAACATTCGATGGCTTCTCCGCCTTCCGAACTGGGGCCGTCCGATGATCAACAACACCCCAATGGCGGCGGTGAAGATCACAAAAACCTCCCCTAAAGTGTCATAGCCCCGGTAGCTGGCCAGTACCGACGTCACCACGTTGGGCAGGCCGATTTCCTGGCCCGATTTTTCCAGATAGTAAGGCGCAACATGATGATGAATGGCTGCCGTGGGGTCGCCGAACGCCGGCATGTCAAAGGTCCCGTATACGAGAATGGCGCCCGTCACCACGACCAATACCAGCGCCCACCTTGAGCCACCCGTCGATTCCACCCGTTCCTCACTGCTGGTCAATGCCAGGGTACCCAGCATCAATACTGTTGAGATGCCGGCGCCGACGGCGGCTTCGGTAAAGGCGACATCGACGGCGTCCAACAGCACGTAGAGGACCGCCGCCGTTAGGCTGAAAATGCCGGTCAACATGACCACGGCAAATAAATTCCGAAGCCTGGCAACGGCAAAGCCGATCACTGCCATGAAGCCCATCAACGAAAGGACGATTACGTTTTCGATGACGATCCTCCTTGGCTGGTATCTTCTTCGGGCGCTTCATTGTTGCGGGGGCGGACTCCGCCGTGCAGGGCCGCGCGCGCCAAGGCATGGGTTGCCGTCGGGCTGGTAAAAACAATGAAAACAAGGATTAAGATCAATTTTATGGTGACAATGCTCATGCCCCCTTGGATCATCAATCCGGACAGCACCGCGCCGACGCCCATGGTGTCGATAATGCCGGCCCCGTGCATGCGGGCGAACACATCCGGGAGGCGAACCATACCAATGCCGCCAATAATCAGAAATATCGCGCCGACGGCCAGCAACCCCCAACTGAGAAGTTCCAGAATAATGTCCATCAGATGTCCCCTAGCTCGTCGCCGCCGGTGGGCCGGCCCATGTGGGAAAATTCGACATACTTGGAAACAGCGATGGTGCCGATGAAATTAATCAGTGCATAAACCAAGGCCAGGTCGAGAAATTCCGGCCGTTCACTTAAAAATCCATATACGGAAATTAACACCACGGTAAGCGTGCCGAAGGCATTGACCGCCAATATCCGGTCATAGACCGTCGGACCTAAAATGGATCGGAAAACCGCAAGCGCCATGGTCACCAAGACGGCTAAGGTGACGGCGACCATCATTTATTTTGTTCCTCGGTGTTGGTGTCCGTAGCAGATTCCGAGTCTGGGGGTTCGGGATGGGCTTCCATGTTGGTGACGCGGCGGTCCATTTCGCCGGTTTTCAGGTCCTGCGCCGCGTCCAGAGTTAGCGCATGGACGCTTAGGTTGTCCTTATCGATGCCAATCGTCACTGTGCCCGGCGTCAGGGTGATGGAATTACCGTAAATCACGTGTCCCAGTTCGGTTTCCTGGGTCGCGGTAACACCTATAACCGAGGGCTGGATCGGCATTTTCCGGGTCATGATCACCCGGGCGACGGCGAAATTAGCCAGGATGATTTCCTTGATTAGCCAGGGCCAGTACAAAAGCGCCCGAAAGGTCAGGTGAATAGGGTGGCCTTCGTGATCAATCACGTCCATGCGGTGCGCAATCCATACGATTGCAACCACGGAAGCGATACCGAGACTGAGCAAAAGGGTTGTGAAAAAACCCGACAGCAACAGCCACAAACCGAAAAGGACCAGCCCCAAACTTAACGCATGCAGCAAAATCAAAAGCCTCCCAACAGTCGATTCGGTTGATCCGAATTATTACCCGTGAGGATAATTTCATCGCACCAAAGTGGCTAGACAAAAATCAGATTATTTAAGGCCTTACTGAGGAATTTTCTTGATGTTTAAAGAAGCCTTGTCGTTGCCCCTTGGATTAGGCTATGGCTTTGTCATGAAACGTAAATTCCAGATAATTTCGGCGCTGTTGTTATTTATTCTTGTCGCCCCCTGGCCACCAGCGCTTGCCCAGGATCAAAAACAAGCCCCCGGGCAGAATACATTCGTATGGGACACGTTAAATGTGGTCACGGATTCGGGGCGCCGCCACTCGTTCAGGGTTGAAATGGCGATCACGTCATTTCAACAGTCCCAGGGATTGCAATGGCGGAAAAGCCTCGCCGACGATGCCGGCATGTTATTTGATTTCGGTGCTTTTAAGCCAGCGGGGTTTTGGATGAAAAATACATATGTGTCTCTGGATATGCTGTTCATCGGTGCCGGCGGGAAAATTGTTAAAATCGTCCCCAACACGACGCCATTGTCCCTAGATGTCATCACCTCCGATGCGCCGGTCAGGGCAGTCTTCGAGGTCGGAGCCGGAACGGCAAAGCGTCTCGGCATCAAAACCGGCGATACGGTCGAACACCGGATATTTCAATAAGCCACTCTCGTTGACTTGCGTCGATCCCGGCTAACCCTTACCTTCCGCGTTACCGGGACAACATGGCGGGGCGTGGCGCAGTCTGGTAGCGCACCTGCTTTGGGAGCAGGGGGTCGGAGGTTCGAATCCTCTCGCCCCGACCATATTTCAAGGGATTGAGCGTTATGACCGAAGTCCGAATTTATAAGCCAGCCAAGACCGCCATGCAGTCCGGGCGTCAAAACGCCAAACGCTGGGTGCTTGAGTTCGAACCGGGATCGGCCAAACTTACCGACCCGCTAATGGGCTGGATTGGTTCAACGGATACCAGCGGTCAAGTCCGCCTTAAGTTTGATAGCAAGGAAGAGGCCTTAGCCTTCGCCCAAAAGAACAAATTGACCGCGCGTGTCCAGGATCCAAAGCCCAGACGAACTAAGTACAAAAATTATGCCGATAATTTCAGTTTTCATCGGACGTTTTAAATTCAATTTCTTCGTCATGAGCGCCCGTAGCTCAACCGGATAGAGCGCGGGATTTCTAATCCCGAGGTTGCAGGTTCGAGTCCTGCCGGGCGTGCCAATAAAAACAAGGATTTATGTGGAAATCTCTAGGCCTTTGATCTTTGCTAAATCTGTTTTAGTAACGCAATTAGTAACATAATTGATATTTGCCGCCTAGCAAGATAAACCCCGCCGAAATAGGGTTAGTTTGAATTTATACGGCGTCGTGTCGTCATGTTCGTATTCCTCCATTAAATGGTGGAATACACCTTAAACAACTGTCCGATTTTCTGGGACCACCTCATATACTCCATCAATGGTCCCGCATATAACGTGTATATCAACCAACCAATAACGATGATAAGTGTCACCTCCATTCTAAC
>Ga0187833_10003608_pt1 | contig 15609 bp, 9 predicted proteins | sample ETNtaG_37_FD_167968 | JGI IMG/M metagenome (GOLD analysis project Ga0187833, IMG submission 167968) | Marine microbial and viral communities from oxygen minimum zone, Eastern Pacific Ocean - ETNP2014_SV_400_PacBio MetaG (Illumina Assembly) | ecosystem: Environmental > Aquatic > Marine > Hypoxic...
GCAAGGCGTTGGAAAAATGTGGAATCGATTTTGATGAAGAAAACCTTCAGAAAATAGTAGATGTTGTGAAGGCTAAAAGCGTTGAGTTCAACCGTTCACTTGATACTGATGAGATTAATGAAATTGTGAAGAATGTTTGATTTAGAAATGATTAGACTCTTAATCTTCTTGTTTTTGTAGTCAATTTAGAAAATGTGTGGAATAACCGGTATATTTAGTCTCAGCGGAAGGCCTATTCAAAATGCTGAAGAGCGTATTCGGCGCATGACAATGATGCTCAAACATCGTGGCCCGGATAACCAGGGTTTTTATGTTTCTAATGATAGAATTGTTGCACTTGGCAATACCCGACTTGCAATTGTAGATCCTGCGTGTGAGCTAAAGCAGCCTTTAACAACATTCGATAATAAATTAGTTTTAAGCTTTAATGGTGAGATCTATAATTATGTTGATTTAAGAAAGCAGCTTGAACAAAGGGGTATCAGATTCCGATCCAGAATGGATACAGAAGTACTTCTTGAGGGCTTGCGATTGGAAGCAGAAGACTTTCTAAAAAAACTTGATGGTATGTGGGCATTTGCTCTTTATGATTCAGATAATCGTAGACTCATCTTAAGCCGAGATATTCTTGGCGAACGCCATATCTTTTATCACGTTCAAAATGAAGAACTTGTTTTTGCTTCAGAGGTTAAACCACTTCTTGTTGACGCGGAATCTATCTTTGATATTGATTTTGAATCTTTTATAATATCATTGCAATATTTTTCAGCTCCTCCAGGCCGTTCTATGATTAAGGGTATATATCGTATGCTTCCTGGACATAATATAAAAGCCGAAATTGGAAAAGGAATAGATATTTATCGCTACAGGAGGCTTCATCCTGAGAAATGGTTTGATTTCTTTAATAGTAAGCCGACTATAGAGAAGGTTATGGAAACTTTTGAAGAAACCTTTCACAGGGCATGTAGGAAACGTTTGCCACTTGATGTTGACTACATGACAACGCTCAGTGGAGGTCTTGATAGTACTTTAATATGTCTCTATGCATCAGATTTTGGGAAAAACAAGATACGCACTGTTTATGGGCAGAGTGCCGGAAAACCAGCAAGAAATCTTGATGAGGTGCTTGATGAATTAGAAGCAAGCAACTTTACTGCCAAAAAGCTTAACACTCTCCATTCACATATCTTTTTAAATAGTGACGAGGTAATACCAGTTTTAACTCGGCTTTCGGAGAATGCTTTTGAGGGCATGTTTGATTCAGCCGTAGCTTCTTTTGAAATGCTTGCCTGGCATACTCGCGAGAAGAATTTAAAGGTGATACTAATATCTGATGGACCAGATGATTTGCTAGGATATCCAAAAGATCTAAACGGATATAAACTAGATAATATGCGTGCTAACGATCCTGTCAAATTCGAAATACTTAGATTAATATCTATGACAAAAGCTGGTCGATATTTATTAAAGAGAATAGGTTTAATAAAATCAGTAATATCACCACTTACATCATATAATCCTTTCATTTTTAGTCCACTTCATAAGAGTTGGGGACTTGATACCATCGATAAAATCCTCACTAATGAGCAGATAATAAATTCGTCTCGTTATTATGGAACTGTGAGCCCAGATTATAGTGATATAATTCCATATTTAGATTATGCCCAAATGCGTGCACTCTCTTATGCTACTTTAAGTTTACCTGATATGTTTAATCTAAGAAGTGATAAAGCCTTTATGCGTGCTTCTATAGAAGTTCGTTTGCCTTATCAAGCCCCGGAGATGGCAGAGTTGATGATTGCAATGCCTACTGAGTACAGGTTTAATAATGGTAATACAACAAAATATGTTATGCGTAAACTTGTAGACCGCAATATAGGTTCCGAGATAGCCTATCGCTCAAAACATGGATTCAGCGCTCCATTATGGTGTAGTTCAAACGTATATAAGGCAATGAAATATGATGAAATAGTTAAAGAATGTTCAGCTTTTAATGAGTATCCTTTTAAAGAAGGTATAAAGAATACTATTCTTAAACCTCAAAACCAAGACATGCTCTGGCCATTTTATGTGTTTGCAAAGACATACGATCAGCTAAAAAATCGTAAGTATATAAATGATAATGCATAATAGATAATGAAGACTATATTAGTCATAGTTGCACATCCTGATGATGAGGTGCTTGGTTGTGGAGGAACTATTGCAAGGCTTACATCTGAAGGTAGCTATGTATATACTCTGATACTTGGTGAAGGTGTTACTTCAAGGGATAGCAAGAGAGATAGGACAAAAAGAGAAAATGAGATTGCAGAACTTAGAAAACAGGCAGAAGACGCTAACAAGATATTAGGAGTGAAAAAGATATATACTACTGATTTCCCGGATAACAGATTTGACACAGTACCACTGCTTGATATTGTCAAAACAATTGAAAAAATAAAAGAAGATATTAAACCAGACATAGTATTTACTCACCATTGTGGTGACCTCAATATTGACCACCAGATAACGTTCAAGGCAATAATGACAGCCTGCAGGCCTATAAAGGATGAGAGTGTAAAGGAGCTTTATTCATTTGAAATACCATCATCTACTGAATGGAATGTCCTTTCTTCAACATATTTCATGCCAGATTATTTTGTTAATATCAATAAAAGTTTAGAGATAAAAATCAATGCATTAAAAGAATATAAAACGGAATTGAGAGATTTCCCTCACCCCCGTTCTTTAAAGGCAGTAGAACTCAATGCTAAACACTGGGGAGTAAAGATGGGATATGAGGCTGCTGAAGCGTTTAAGACTATCAGGATAAGAACATAATAAACAAGTTTATTGATGGGACGCAGATGTCCGCAGATTATCAGGACAAATTTTTAAGACAATGTTTTCCCAAAAAGACAGATCTTAGCAAAATCTCGAAGTAGCAGGTGCAGCAAATACAGCACTTACTTAATAACAGACCAAGGAAGTTGCTAAACTTTTTGACTCCTTATGAAGTCTATAATCATATAACTTGCAAAACTAAGTTTTGCACTTATTGGTTGAAGTTACGTATTAAATGAAAAAGATTTATCCAATAGATATTGCTGGTATAAAAAGCATAGGTATAGAGGAATGGTTGAAAAGTTACTATGTTCCAGTTACAGGGGAAGAATTCAATAGTATCTATGATCATGTTTTTATTTCTTTACTTGATACTGTTAAGCAATATAACGACGATGTTGTTTACTGGATAGCCATTTCTAATATGAGAATAGTCAATTTTACTTCACAGTGGATTTCAGAAGTATTAAGATTAATAAGATTAAAGGAAAAAGGATATGAATATATAATTGGCACAGAAAAAGTAAGAATTCCAAATGATATTTCAATATATGAATATAATTCTTTAGCTAAAATAAATTTAATTGGCAGGGTTGTCTCTGGACAGAATTATCAGGAAAGAATCAAAAATATTGTAAGGACTGTAAAATACAATTTAAACCCTCATGTTTTTACTAATATCTCAAATCCTGTCTTTTTTATAGGATGTCGATCTCAACAAGAGGTTGTTTCCTATTGTAATCAAAATAAAATATCCCCTATCCATCTGCCGCCTATGCTCTTTGCAAATAATATTCATGAAGAAGTTAATAAAGATTCTGAACTTAAAGAGATACTTGAATTTGTTTGCAGTTTTCTTATTTTGATTAAAAAACAATTCCCGGTAATTAACAGTAGCTTATTTGAATTACTGAGAAAAGAGTTGGAAGAATGTTTCATATACAGTTTATTGTTTTTCCGTCAAAATGTTAATGTTTTTAGGAAATTTAAACCGAAAAAATTGTTAGTTACCGGACTGGGAGATACTGTTCACAGATTGTTTTGCGCATCATGGAGATATGCAGGAGGTGAAGTTACAGGCTTTGTCCACGGCAATAGTTATTTTTATGAATATTCTCCTGTAATAATTAGATTCATCTCTTTGGTGGATCACTATATAGCGGTAACTGCCGGGCATAAAGAGCTTTTGCAAAAGGCTGCAGAAGATTTTTCCTGTGGATTAAAGATGGGAAATATAACTTTCATAAAGCAATCATATTATAAACGGTTGTTTGCAGAACTGCAGAGGAAAAAACCTGTTAATAAAATAAAAAAGATCATGCTTGTCGGTTTTCCGATGGAAGATTGTAATTATCCTTTGTTTTCAGCTGGTTCTGCATTTGCACAACTTGACCTGGAGTTAAGGCTTGCAAAGCTTTTAAGATCAAATGGCTATTATGTTATTTATAAACCTCATCCAATGACGCTCAAGGATGTAGAGGGAATATTTGATGGTTATGTGGATGAGGTAATAAAGCCAAGGTTTGAAGAAGTTTTTGATAAAGCCGACAGTATTATGTTTTGTAATTTTGCAACTACTACTTTTGGCTTTTCACTGCATACCAATAAGCCGATAGTGCTTATTGAAGTAAAGGGAAATTACTGGTATCCAAAGGCCTTTGAATTAATAAAAAAAAGATGCTCTGTAGTTGAGGCCGAAGCTGTTGATGGAAGAATCGTATTTAATGAGAAGGTTCTCCTTGATGCAATAGATGCCTCGCTCAATAACATTAACTATGATATTTTGTATGAATTTGCATTTTAAAAAATACAATTTGTGGATTTAGGAATTATTCAATTCCATCCCTTCCAAAGGTAGGGTTTGTCTTGCCCTACCTGTCCCTGCCTGCAGGACAGGAACACATTCCACTACAGTTTGCTGGTATACACTGAATTTATAAAAAAAATCCTCAATTCAATGACATTCCGGACGGGCAAAGGCAGACAGGAAATCCTTAATTTTTATAATCCGAATCGTCAAGGTTAGGAGATTATATGATTAAAGTAAAGATTTATGGAGCTGGTTCAATTGGAAATCATTTAGCCTATGCGTGTCGTTCTAAAGGGTGGGATGTTACTTTATGTGATATAGATACTGAAGCTCTGAAAAGAACAAAAAATGATATATATCCGTCAAGGTATGGTCTATGGGATGAAAAAATCAAGTTGTTGCATGTTAGTGAGCTTAAACCGATAGAATATGATCTTGTTATTATTGGTACACCACCTGATACTCATATAAAACTGGCGCTTAAAGTGCTTAGGGATTCTCCCCCAAAGGCGTTACTTATAGAAAAACCTTTCTGTACACCCTCTTTAAGTGGCTGTCAAGAGCTTCTTGCCTTAACTGAATATACCGGTACATTTGTAGCCGTTGGATATAATCATATCTTGACAAAAAATACTATGAGGGCGGTAAGTATTATTAAGGAAGGTCGCATCGGCAAGCCTTTAAGCATCAGCGCGGAATTTCGTGAACATTGGGGAGGTATATTTAAGGCCCATTCATGGCTGAATGGGCCTCAGGATACATATCTGGGTTTTTTTGATCGCGGGGGAGGAGCATGCGGTGAACATTCTCATGCAATCAATATTTGGCAGCATTTCAGCCATGTGCTTGGCATGGGAAGGATTACCGAGGTTTCAGCCATGATGGATATTGTAAAGACTGAAAATGTGGAATATGACAGATTATGCCAGTTAAGCGTTAGAAGTAAAAAATGTCTTGTAGGCACAATTGTCCAGGATGTTATTACAGAACCGGCACGAAAAGTACTTCGTGTTCAGGGAACAGAAGGTTTCATAGAATGTCATGTAAACTATGATAATAATAATGATGCAGTTATTTGTAGAGAAAAAGATGGCGAGACTCATAAAGAACTTATTTCCAAATCCAGACCAGTTGATTTTATCGGAGAAATTGATCATATTCAAGATGTCTTAGAGGGGAATGTTAAGGAATCTCCTATATCTCTTGAAAAGGGCCTTGATACAATGATGGTTATAGCAGCAGCTCATTCTTCACATAAGTTGGGAAGAACAGTAAGAATAGATTATGGTGAGGGATATAATTTAAATGCTATAAATAGTTTACTAGGAACACGGAATATCAGTGGTGATCTGTAAAAATTTTAAAATAGATGATAATTATGCGTGAATTCGATTTCGAGGGTTTATTTATCTTTGACATGGCGAACAATCACCAGGGTGATGTTGAGCATGGATTGAATATAATCAAAGCAATGGGAGAGGTTACTAAAGAAACTGGTGTCAGAGGAGCGTTAAAATTTCAATTCAGATATATAGATACATTTATTCATCCTGATTATAAGGACAGAAAAGATATACCCCATATACCACGTTTTGTAAGTACACGCTTAAGCGATGACGATTATAAATTACTTGCCACGGAAGTGAAAAAACAAGGTCTTATAACGATATCTACTCCTTTTGATGAAAAGTCTGTAGAATTAATATTAGATTTAGATATTGAGTTAGTAAAAGTTGCCAGTTGTTCAGCAGATGATCATTCCTTGCTTGAGACGGTTGCGGAAACAAATAGACCGGTGATCGTATCTACTGCAGGACTAACATTAAGTCAAATAGACCGCTTAGTCAGTTTTTTAGATTATAGAAACGTTCATTTTGCATTGATGCACTGTGTAGCTCTTTATCCAACGCCCGGAGATAAGCTCCTCTTAAATCAGATTGAACAGCTTAGAAATAGATTTCCTGATGTTCCCGTTGGCTTTTCAACACATGAGAATTCTGACAATTATTCCGCGGTTCAGATTGCTTATGCCAAAGGGGCAAGGTTGTTTGAGCGTCATGTTGGTTTGGAGACTGATAAATACAAGCTTAATGCTTATTCATCCAGTTCGGTGCAGATTGCAAAATGGATCCAGTCTTATCATGATGTGGTTGAAGCGTGTGGTGGAGAAGAACGGGCCCCAGCTTATCCTGATGAGATTACCTCTCTTAATTCTTTAAAGCGTGGTATTTTTGTAAAAAGGGACATCAAAAAAGGGGAAGTTATAAAACGTGAAGATGTCTTTTTTGCTATGCCGCTACGTAATGAGCAAATGAATAGTGGGGAATGGGATAATAGTCTTATCGCTGATAAGGTTTATTTTGCTAATGAGCCAATAAATAAAAATTTAGTCAGCAAGGATATATCTTTAAGTGACGTAGCTTATAGTGTTATCCTGCAGGTAAAGGGCATGTTGAATAACGCGCGCATTTTTGTAGGAAAGGACAGTTCAATAGAGATATCGCATCATTATGGTTTAGGAAGATTCAGAGAGTTTGGCGCTGTTATAATTGACTGCATAAACAGAGAGTATTGTAAAAAGTTAATCATACAGCTTCCACGTCAAAAACATCCTTATCACTATCACAAAAAAAAGGAGGAAACTTTTCAGTTGCTTCATGGAGATTTAGAGGTTGAGCTCGAAGGACATAAAACAAAACTCATATCTGGTGATATATTCCTTGTTAAACCAAATCAGTGGCATAAGTTTCACACACTTGATGGAGCTATTTTTGAAGAAGTATCAACCACTCATTACGATGACGATTCTATTTACGAAGATGAAAAAATAGCTCTTTTACCAAGAGAAAAAAGAAAAACACAGATTGCAAATTGGGAAGCAGTAGTTAGAGATACACGTAACCATTCACAAATTCAGAGGCTGGATTTTTAATAAGCTGATTTAGGTTTGAATCCTATCACAAAATCCTTGATTTCATTAACAAAAACCTTAACCAGGACAAGCCGGAATAGTGAATTACATGATAAGAAACGATTTTTTCAGGTATAGGAAATTTACTCCTAATTTACACGGTGTTTCTTAGCGGAGAGCAGTATAAACCTTCGTAATCAGACAAATAGTATTTTGAGTTATTTCATTTATACGTTGATAGATGGCTAAAAAACTATTTATGGATAGTAAAAGCCTTAACTCGTAGCTAATTTTATACAATAGTGTTCGTAACGCCGATCCTTGTAAATACTTGGGACAATTTTGTCCCCACCCTGATAAGCCAACCAGGATTTTTTAATATAAAATAGGCTATCCTCAATATATTCTTTGGATGTGTATAAAATCTTCTTGAAGCGTATATTTACTTTTGTTTATCCCATTGTGTTAATTAGATGAAATATAACAAAACATATATTTTAGACATATTAGCTATTATTTTCCTTACGTTTATTTTTCTTTTTCCAATATATATTGGCGGTATTAATGATGAAGAAGGGTTAAGGGTTCCTATTCTTTCTACTAAACTAGTGCTATCTTCATGGCAAAATTTATCATACAATTTTTGGACTAATAGATTAGGGTTAGGAATTCCTCTACCTTTTTCTCATGATCTAACTATGCATCCTCTCTCAATGTTATTTTTGAGTGATGATTTTTATTTACCAGTTTCATTTTTCTATACTTTTCATATTTTAATAGGTGTTTTTTCAATATATTTACTTTGCAAGCAATTTAATATTGATAGGGTCGTTTCACTTGTATGTGTCTTTACTTTTCTATTTTCGTCAGCTTCTGTACAATATGTTCATGGTGGGTTTAACCCAACTCTTCTAGTAGGATGGACAACTTTTCCGTTGTTATTATTAATTTATATTAAGATTCTCAATGCTAAGGACTCAAAGCATTCATTTTTAATGTCTATACTACTAGGCTACATAGGTGGCTTTTGGATATTAAATAGTGCATTAGGTACTACTTTTGTTCATGTACTTGGCTTGGTATTTTTTACAATATTCTGCATTAAAGACGCGATTTCAAAGTACAAATACATAATTATTTCATTGGTGATTGTGTTATTAGTTTCGGCAGACAAAATATATTTAATTCTTAGTGAGACACAGCGTTTCAATCTCGATCCTACATTAGTACGTCGTGATGAGAGCAACCCTTTTGGATTTTACTTAATTTGGTCACTATTATTTAAACCATTCTTTTATTTTAGTGTTAATGAGTTTTTCGAAAATATCTATACATACGGAATAACTAATGCAATCATGGATATTAAAGATGTATTTGTTGTTAAAAATACTTTTACGCGTAATATTTTTATTGGTGCACCTTTTTTTCTGTTGTCATTTTACTTCTTACTTGTGAGGAGGAAAATTTTTAAATATCAAGGTGCATTCACTGGAGCTATGATTATTTGTCTTATTTTAACCTTTTTACCAGGTAATATCATCACAAACATTCCCAGTGCAAATTATTTCTATAGAGACCCTTATACATTATTTGCAATTATATTGTCGGGAGTTGCTCTGAGTCAGTTGAAGATTTATTTTGGCATGCCGAGGAGAATGTATTTTAAATTGATTATTTTCTCACAAGTGACATTACTTATAATAGGATCAACGGTACTATTATATAGATCATTTGTTTCAAAAGATCATGACGGTTCAATTAACCCTGAGATATCAAGAAGTTATCTTGGTTTCGCACGGGATCAGAGGCTAGTTAATTATTTAAGATCTGTAGGTGTTAATTCTACTGATCGCATATATTTATCTCCCGGTTCATCTGCTGGAAGTAGACTGTGGGATACTCAGGTCGGAAACGGATTAGCATTTAAAGGATTGACTGTAGTAAATGGTACTTTTAAGGGAATTTCTGCAGGTCTTTTATACCCTGACTCTCTTTTATTGCAAGGTTGTATATTGGGGCAAAATGATGTAATAAAAAACAAAGATTTGCTGGATGTACTTGCCATTCGATATGTAATTGTAACTCCTTATGAAATAAGAGACCCCAGCTTAATTAAAATTGGAAGTCTTTCACCATACGAAGGGTTTGAATTGCATATACTAAAAAACGAGGATGCTTGGCCATTGGCTGTTTTTATAGACGATAAAGCTGTCAATTTAAGATTGCCTCGGCGTGAATCTTGTGAGCATACGAGACTTCTGTGTGCTGAATTCTCTGGATATAAAAAATTACATAAGCTTGATAAAAAATTAGACATAACTGAAAAAAATAATAACATTGTTATAACGACAAGCTCAAATGATTTAAAAGATCCAGTTTTAGTTAGCATTATGTATTTGCCTGGTTGGGTAATTCAGACCTCATCTGGTAAATATAAAGCATCTAAAAGCGAGGAAGGCCTTATTACATTTAAAATTCCTTCAGGTGAGAATAAAATAATATTGTCATATGAGCCATCAATAAGAATAGCATTATTTTATCTATCTTGTGTCATGTTGACTATGCTACCAGTATTGTGTATAATAATCTTCTTGCAAAAACATAAAAACTATTCTTTTTTGGATAGAAGTCGCTCAACCTAGGGACTGCGCAAAAATAAATTGCTCTTATTACATTTTAAAATCATTCTCTCTTCAACTGAGCCTCAGCTGCAACATACTCAAAAGAATATCTATACTGCTCCCCGCTATGAAACACCGTGTAAATTAGGAGTAAATTTCCTATCCTTACCATGAGTTTAATACAAAAATGCTGAATTTGCGCTAGATTATGAATAATTCTAAATCTAATAAGGTGGCTATAATTATAGGTGCTGGGCCAGCCGGTCTAACTGCAGCATATGATCTTTTATTAAAGACTGATATAAAACCAATAATATTTGAAGAAACAAATGCGATAGGGGGTATTTCTCGAACGGTTAATTATAAGGGAAATAGAATAGATATTGGAGGTCATAGGTTTTATTCAAAACATAGCAGTATAGTTAAATACTGGTTAGATATATTGCGTTTACAAAACAAACCTGCTAAAGATGATTTGATTCTAAAAAGAGATATTACCATGCTAAAAAAGCAAATATTAAAGAATAATAAAATTTATTCATATACAGATGGAGATCCGGAGCAACAGGATCTCGTGATGTTATTGCGCAATAGAATATCAAGGATATTTTATAAAAAGCATTTTTTCGATTACCCGGTTACGCTAAATTTCAATACTATTAAAAACCTGGGGTTCTTTTATCTTATTTCTTCTGCTATAAGTTATTTTAAGATTAAGATAAAACCAATAAAAAAGGAAGAAAACTTGGAGGATTTTATAATAAATCGTTTTGGAGAGAAACTATACAAAACTTTTTTTAAGGATTATACTTTTAAGGTGTGGGGCAAAGAGTGTAAGGGTATTGAGCCTTCTTGGGGAAGGCAAAGAATTAAAGGCTTAAGCGTAAAAAAAACGATTACTCATATTATTAAGAATATATTTAAATACAAAGGCAAGTATCATAAAAAGGTAGAAACAAGTTTAATTGGAAGTTTTATGTATCCTAAATACGGACCTGGACAACTTTGGGAGCGTATGGTTGATTTAATAATAAAACAAGGTGGGGAAATATATTTTAACCATAAAGTTGTTTCTGTTTTTCACAAAGACTCAAATGTTGCAGGAGTGGATGTGCTTAATTCTGGTAATTCAAAGACCAAGAGAATAAATGGTGATTATTTTTTTAGTTCGATGCCTCTTAAGAATTTAATATTAGGACTTACTCCAAAAATAAACAAAGAAATACGTAGTATTGCAGGTGGATTGATGTTTAGGGATTTTATAGTAGTTGGATTGTTATTAAATAAACTAAAGATTAAAAATATGTCAAAAATAAAAAGTATTAATAATATTATACCGGATAATTGGATTTATGTTCAGGAAAAGAACGTGTTAATTGGTAGACTACAAATTTTTAATAATTGGAGTCCATATTTAGTGAAGGATGAGGATAGCGTTTGGATTGGAGCTGAGTATTTTTGTAATATAGGAGACAAAATATGGGAAAAGACAGATCGTGATTTGGCAAGTCTTGCAATAGAAGAGTCTGTGGAAATAGGTTTTTTAGAAAAGAAGGATGTTTTAGATTCTATTGTGATTCGTGTTCCAAAGGCATATCCGGCTTATTTTGGAACATACAATAAAATAGATAAGATATATAAGTGCTTAGAACAATTTGAAAATCTATTCCCCATTGGTAGGAACGGATTACATAGATACAATAATATGGACCACTCAATGATGAGTGCAATTCTATCTGTCCAAAATATTGTAAATGGTAAAAAGTCAAAAAGAAATATATTCACGATAAATATGGAAGAAGATTATCACGAATCCGTTCCAGAACAAGGGAAATATGAATAATATCAAATGTTTTGTGAAAGAATTGCTTGTGTCACGACAGGTGTATTTCCAAAAGAATTTCAATAAAATGTTGTCATTACTAGATAATACTAAATAATTATTGATAGAGAGATATTGTGAAAATAAGTTTGATAAGTCCTAATTTTAGTGCTGATGTTTCTGTAGTAGACATGGGTATGACATATCTTGCAACATATCTTAATCAAAAAACCAATCACTGTGCTAATATTATAGATTTTACCTATAAGAGGAGAGGGTGGAAAAAACATCTCAAGGAAAATATTGAGAGATTCAGTCCTGATATTATAGGTATTTCCACTGTATCTATGTTTATGCAATATACAAGGATGATTGCCAGTGAAACCAAGGAAGTATATAACCTTCCTATTGTCCTTGGAGGATATCACCCTACCCTGGAGCCTGAGGATTCTCTTTCCGTCCCTGAGGTAGATGCCATATGTATTGGAGATGGAGAATTTACCATAACCGAATACCTTGATGCGTTGGAAGGTAATAAAACCGTTAAAGGGATAAGAGGTTTATGGGTCAAGGAAAATGGCAATGTTATAAAAAATCCCCTGCGTGAGCTTATACCGGATATTGACACTCTTCCTATTCCGGATTACAGCCTTTGGGAGGACTTTGACAAGTTTCTGCATTATAATGCGGTTGTTTACTTTATTGGTACCAGGGGATGTCCATACCCCTGCACATATTGTTCAGAGTTTCCAATGAGAGATGCAGTTCCCGGAAAACACTTCAGAATAAGAGATCCGAGGGCGTATGCGAGAGAAATTAAATTTCAATGGAAAAAATACAAAGATAGAGGGATGAAGGTTGCCCATACATTCGACCCTGTCTTTCCAATTAACAGAGAGTGGGTCAGGAATTTTTGTGATGAATATAAGAAGATAGGGATGGCTGCAATATTGCCATTTTCATGTTTTGCCAGGGCTGATACCATTGATGAGGATAAAATAGAGATGATGTCCGAGGCGAATTTGAAGATAGCCAGGATTGGTATAGAGGCTGGGAACGAAAGGATCAGGAGGGAAGTCTATGAAAAGGACATTCCTACCGATCAATACAGAAAAGTATTTAAACTTCTCCACGCAAAAGATGTTGCGATAACAGGTTACAATATTCTCGGTGGGCCGGGTGAGACAAAAGAAACCATGCAGGATACATTCGATCTGGCAAAGGAACTTGATGTGGACCGCCCGATATTTTTTACTTACAGGCCATTACCTAAGACAAAAGGTGCGGAAATGGTAAAGACTCTTGGAGGAAAGATTGATAGTGGAACATGGGATAAGATAGACAGCCTGCATCAGAAATCAAATGTACATACCAAGGATTTAACTCCTTCTCAGATCGTATGGTTCAGAAGAAAATGTCTGTTTTACTTTACATCAAAAAGAGCACTTAAACTTATAAGAATTCAGAAACACAAATTCTTTATTAATCTCATAAAATATGTAGCAAGAGGCATGAAGGATGGTGTTGGTTTTCAATACATCATCGGATATTTCTTTGTCAGCGGTGGTGACAACGTTGTCTCTTAAGACTGAACAAGTCGAAATATATCAATTCATTAGTCCTTAATCTGAATTTAAGGTCCTGCCGAAAGCGTAATACAATTTTGTTAAGAGTTTGAAAATGTTCTCTCTCAGAGCCAAATATCATATGTTAAAGGGAGTCTTGACCAGGAAGGTTCCTCTTTATGTCCAGTTTGCAGTTACCAAAAGATGTAATCTTAGATGCCAGATGTGTCAGACGGTAGAATCGCGAAAGAATGAGAAAGAGCTTACACTTCCTGAAATTGACAGGATAGCTGACCTTTTATCAGAAATGGGAGTAGGAGTCCTTGTCTTAACCGGAGGAGAACCGCTGCTAAGGCTTGACATAGCTGATATAGTGAGTTCATTTACCTCAAGGGGAATAAATACCAGGCTTCAGACTACCGGAATACTGATTACCGAGGGAATGGCTGCAGACCTGGTTGAGGCCGGACTGAAGGATATTACTGTTTCTCTGGATTCGTTAGACCCTGAAAAGCAGGACTTTATTAACAATTCGGAAGGATCATGGCTTAAGATCCTTAAAGGGATGTATCTCTTCTCGAAATATCTGCCCAGGAAGGGTGGTGTGTCAGGTGTTAATATTGTAGTATCCAGGTTGAATGTTCAGGAGGTTCCGGATGTTGTCAGTTTTGTGAATGACATTGGGTTTTATGCCTCCATTATTCCCGTTCATCTTGCCGACAGTGGCAACTCCAGCTTTATAGTTCGTAAAGATGCTCCCCCACTTGCTTTTGTACCTGATGATTTTCCCATTATCGACAATACATATGCAAGATTACTGTCTATGAAAGAAAAGGGATATCTTATTCAGAATTCAAGCAGATTTTTAAGGGAAAGTCCGGATTTTATAAAGTACAAGAAAGTTTACTGGAGATGTGACAGCCCGCATCTATATTTTTCCATCAGCCCTGCGGGTAATTTTCTCCCGTGTGTTGATATAAATACGACCGAGACAATGCTTGACGGTGATTTTCTTAAGAGATATCGCTCTCTTGAATTTATACAGAAGATGGAGCAGCCGGTAAGGGACTGTCCAGGTTGTATGTATGCCTGCTGGCCGGAGATCAGTTACTTCTGCAGGGATATGTCGGTCTTTAGCGAGAGGGTTATGCAGGGTCTGAAGATGAGCCGTTTTGAGCGAAAAGTTGTCAGTTACGATGAAATGATTGTTATGGCAGAGAAAACAAGGAAAGAGAAGAGAGATAACACAAGGAGTGATCATGAAAGTTGTCTTAACAAGGCCTAATTACCATAGCCATCTGATTACGCCTCAGTTGGGTATGGGGTATATTTCTTCTTATATAAGCAAGCATGGTTTTGATGCCACAATTATAGACGGTCTGAACCTGAACATCTCTGTTCAGGAGATAGCAGATCGCTGCTATGATGCTGATGTCGTAGGCATAGGATGTCTTACGGATTTCTTTTCGGAGGTTACAGAGTTAAGCAGAGAATTGAAGAAACGGGGAAAGGTTGTGGTGATTGGTGGGCCACATGCCACCGGTTTGCCAGAAGTTACGCTTCAGAAGACAGGAGCAGATTATGTCATTGTCGGGGAGGGGGAGCTAACCTTTTGTGAGCTCCTGTTAGCAATAAACAATAATCAGCCTGTAGATGGAATAGAGGGTGTTGTGTCAACAACTACTAATGGTATTTCCAGAAGGGCATCAATTGAGGATTTGGATGATATACCGTTTCCGGACTGGAAACAGATGGATCCAAGGTATTACATGAAGGCACCTCATGGAGGACTTGTAAAAAATTTTCCTGTAGCCCCTATTACTTCAACAAGAGGATGTCCATATAGTTGTACATTCTGCGCAAGTCCTGATATATGGGGAAAAACAATACGATGGAGGAGTCCTGCTAATGTAGTGGATGAAATAGAGTATTTGGTTAAAGAGTTTGGTGTAAAGGAGATCCACTTTGAGGACGATAACCTTACTCTTAAAATAAGCCATGTCGAAGAGATATGCCGTTTGATTATCGAAAGGGATATAAAAATTTCATGGGCTACA